>ERZ808035.70-NODE-70-length-130656-cov-12.979415_pt1 | contig 130656 bp, 130 predicted proteins | sample MGYA00380189_ERZ808035 | MGnify/ENA primary metagenome ERZ808035 (study PRJEB31490, sample SAMN06133407) | mouse gut metagenome | isolation source: M5_1 | host: mice | place: China: Chengdu | collected 2015-05 ... | reverse complement strand
ATATGGTACTGTAATAAATACTTATGTCTGTTTTTAGATTTCCATGTTCCCATAACGCAAGTATAACAGATACCGCCACTTTTGGCTACCTTAACTCATCGTCTAAAGCCAGTGGGATTGCGGTAGCCTTATTTCAAAGAAACGCCTACGCGTGGAATTCTTGTGACGACAAGAAAGCCGGTAGTGATCGAGAACAATAAGTTTGACGGAATGGGTATGGCAGGCATTTATATTTCCAATGATGCACAAGGCTGGTATGAATCCGGGCCAACGAAGGATGTTATCATCAGAAATAACGTATTTTCCAGAGGAAAGGCACAGGCAATTTTCGTAGAACCTACGAATCCGACCGTTTCTACGACACAGACCGTGCATTCCAATATGACTATTGGGGATAATATATTTTTACATAAAAAATTTTAAGAAATGTTACATAGAGTGTTTCGCCCAGATGCCGGGCGAAAGAGTGGCAAAAAAAGAAAATTTGCCCGGCTAAAATACCGGGCAAACAAACTTGTATTATAATGCTGTTAGAAAAGAATCACGTACTATTTATATGTGATTTCCTGAAGAAACAATCCTTTTGGATCGGCTGGAATCACAGTGAATTCCAAAGTGGATGTTGAATTCAAAAGAAGATTAACATCTTCTAGTTTTCGTTTGCCAAGACCTACGTCTAAAAGAAAGCCAATGATCAGCCGTGCCATATTATGCAAGAAATCATTAGCGCAAATCGTAATCAGGATTTCAGAGGAATTGCCATAGATGTCAATTTCATAAATTTCTTTTTCGGTTCCTTTTTTCTTTTTTCCAGAAGAAAGATTGAAAAAATCATGTTTTCCAACGAAACAGGCGGCGGCTTGTTTCATGAGTGTGATATCTGGTTTCTGGAAAGCGTAGTATGCATATTTACGGTCAAAGACACTTGGCACATCTCCAATCAGAATGTGGTAGGTGTATGTGCGGGAAACTGCATTTAAAGATGCGTGGAATCGTTCCGGCATGTCTTCGGCGGAAAGAACTGCGATATCCATCGGAAGATAGCGGTTGAGATATTGTTTGATTTCGCGGCAAGAATGAGCTGCGTCAGTTTTAAAATTTGCAACCTGTGCATAAGCATGTACGCCAGTTTCTGTACGATGTCCGCAATTTATTTCCACAGGTTTTCCGATAAATTTTTCCAAAACCTCTGAAAGTTTTTGATGAATCGTCTGTCCGGATTCGTTTTTACCAAGTCGCTGCCAGCCCTGATAGCGGCTTCCGTCATATTCTATCGTTAATTTGATATTTCTCATAAGAATCTCCTTTACAATGTGTTCAATTAGATTTAGTATAACAGACAGAAAGAAAAATGGAAATGGGTGAAATAGATATGATAGAAAGAAGTATAGAAGAATCTAGGGTAGAGACGATGCATATGATTCGGCCGAATCATCTAAATGGTGCAGGACGTTTGTTTGGCGGCATCTTAATGCAGTGGATAGATGAGACTGCGGGACTGGTTGCAAAACGTCACAGCAGAAGCAATGTAACGACAGCATCGGTAGACAATCTTCGATTCATCAAAGGGGCTTATCAGAATGATACTCTTGTGTTGATCGGAAAGCTAACCTATGTAGGGAAGACTTCTATGGAAGTCCGGGTAGATACGTATATAGAGAATACAGAAGGTTACCGTCATGCAATCAATCGCGCATATTTTACAATGGTAGCGCTGGACGAAAATGACCAGCCAAAAGAAGTACCGGGCTTAATCCTGCAAAACGAGAGCGAACGGGCAGAATGGGAAGCCGCCCAAAGAAGGCGAAAGATGCGTATGGTAAGAAAAACAGAAGGATTTTAAAAATATAAAGCTTAAGCGGGGAAACCTATTTTGGCCCCCGCTTAAGTAATGAATTCGTCATTTGTATCATTTGATCGATCTGAGCGCGTTCCTTTTCAGATTTGCCTTCTTTTAAAATACTCAAAATCAAGCTGGTTTCTTCCGAAGTAAAATGGATACCACGTTTATTGGCATTGCCAATCAGAGCCATCATCACCGGAGCTAAATCTTTACCGTTTTTGCCGGAAGTCTGTTCGGCAGCACGTTTGATCAATTCACGCTTGAGAGGATCCATCTTTTCCATCGCCGGATGATCCATCCATTCGTTCATACATATCACTTCCTTTCCCAATATCATTATCCATATTTTTATCTTTATTTTTTTCCGCGTTTCCTATATCCATATTCGCAAACATATCGTTATATGTTTCAAACATCGTTTGCTGTTCCGGAGAAAGCATTCCCATCATCATAGACATTGGATCAGCATTATCCGAAGACATATCCTGAAAAGTCTGGAACATTTCCATCATCTGGCTTGCCTGAAGCAGCTGGTCAATCATATCTGTCCGTTTGCCGCGCAGATAAGGACGAATCTCACCAAGCATAGTAAATAGAGAGTGATTTTTTTGCTCAAAAGATTGTGCGTCTAAAGTAGCTGAATGAAAATAATCAAGAGCATGCTGCATTTCTAAAAATTTCACATAGATACCTAGCATTTTTTGCATGGAAGGAGGGACGTATGGCAGGAGGAGTTTCATCATCTGAAGATTGTCATCCGTTATCTTTATGTCAAAAGGAGTCATAGGGTAGGGTGTTTCCTGGTTCATAAGTACCTCCTTTCAATGCGTTATCCATATATATGTATAAAAAAACGAAAATATGAAAACATCATATAATATAGAGAAAAGAAAATGAAGGTGAAAAGAATGGAAAGAAGATTAATTATCAATGGAAATGCAGTATTTGAGTTGGATGAAGCTTGTATGCTGACAAAGCAAATCAAAGATGAAAGAAAAGAAGAGAACACACATACAAACTATAGCAACCGATATGCAGAAGAGTTCAAAAAAGCCAATCGGATAGAATAGTGAAAATAAAACATCCCGGACGAAAAAATCGCCCGGGATATTTACTAATGGTACATTTTAAGATTAGAAGCAGTTGCATCCGCCGCAGCAGCACAATAAGAGAATCAGCCAAAGACAGTTGTTGTCTCCGCATCCTCCGTTGCCGCAGCCACCGCTAAAACCATTGCCGAAGCCATTGCATCCGCCGCAGCAGCTAAGCAAAATGATGATCCAAAGGAAATTACCGCATCCTCCGTTGCTTCTTACCTCTTCACATCCACATCCACAGTTTGTTGCACTTAAATCGCTCATAGTAGAACCTCCATATTTGTTAATTACAATTCCATAATATGAAGGAGAGCTTGCACATGTTTCATGAAATGCAAGAAAAATATGTTTTTCATGAAAATATATTCCAGATACGTTTTAGAAGAATTTGTCCTTAATGCCAAGTACGAAGATGATGATTACGATAAATGGCAGGATATAAGTTAAGTAAAAACGCATCCAGGAGGCAATCTTAAGTCCTTTTCCGGTATTAGCCTCTTTCGTAAAATTCTCCCAGCCCCATCCGTATCTGGTGACGCAAAAGAGCAGATAAACCAAAGAACCGAGCGGAAGTAAAATATTACTTACGAGGAAATCTTCCAAATCCATAATCGTAGAATTAGCGCCAAATGGTGTGATAGAAGACCAAAGATTATATCCAAGTACACATGGCAGTGATAATAAGAACATCAGCACCAGGTTGACAAAAGCAGATTTCCTGCGGGAACATCCGGTTAAATCCATACCACAGGAGATGATATTTTCAAATACTGCAAGTACGGTCGAAAATGCCGCGAAAGACATAAAGACGAAGAATAAGCTTCCCCAAAGTCTTCCAAGCGGAATATGATTAAAAATATTTGGCAATGTAATGAAAATAAGACTCGGACCGCTGTCCGCTTCTACACCAAAAGAAAAACATGCCGGGAAGATAATAAGTCCCGCTACGATTGCTACAAAAGTATCAAGAATCGCAACATTTACTGCTTCACCAAAAAGTGCACGCTCCTTACCGATATAACTTCCAAAGATTGCCATGGCACCAATACCAAGGCTTAAGGTAAAGAATGCTTGATTCATAGCGCCAACAATTGTTGTAAGAACTCCGACTTCTTTCATTTTTCCAAAATCAGGGAGCAGGTAGAAAGAAAGACCTTCAGAAGCGCCGTTCATAGTAATACTGTTGACAGCAAGCACAATCATGATCAATAACAATGCAATCATCATTACCTTCGTAATACGCTCCAGACCTTTTTGTAATCCAAAAGAACAGATTCCAAATCCGATCACAACAACCAGAATCATCCAGAATGTCATAACGCCCGGCTGTGACAGCATCTCGCCAAATGTATTCGCTACCGCATCAGGGGAAGCGCCTGTAAACTTACCTGTAGCAGTCAGATAAAAATAATGAAGCATCCAGCCCGCAACCGTTGTATAGAACATCATCAGCAGGTAGTTACCTGCAAGCGCTGCATACCCATGCAGATGCCATTTCTGTCCAGGCTTTTCTAAAGCATTGTAAGCTTTTACCGGACTTTTTCGGCTTGCTCTTCCTACGGCGAACTCCATAGACATAATCGGGAGTCCAAGCACAAGCAGAAAGAACACGTAGAAGAGTACGAATGCGCCGCCGCCGTATTGCCCCGTCATATAAGGAAATTTCCAGACATTGCCGATACCGATTGCACAGCCGGCAGATAAAAGGATAAAACCGAGACGAGAACCAAGTTTTTCTCTTTCCATAAATGTAAACCTCATTCCTATATTAAATTTTATCTATGCCGAAATATGTAAAACGGCAGACTATTTTAGTATAAAAGTAAATAAAAATGCTGTCAATGGCGAAAAGTGAAAACCTACATAGTCCTAAAAAAGAAGGGAAAAGGTCTGGTTTTTCCTTGATAAGATGAAAAAACAAGGGGGAAAATTATGTAAATTTTGCCAAAAATTCACATAATTCATCTTGCCTTGTATTGACTTTGAGTAGGGAAAGAAGTATCATAGTAAATAAATGAATGATATGTGGGGATGTGGAAGTAGCGTGTTTAGCATGGGCTAAAAAATTAGTCCATACTTTTAGTTAAAATATATCTGGAATTAAGATGGGAGGAATAAATATGCTGCTATTAAAAGGGAAGAATGAAAAGCGGTTTCTTATATTAAGGGCATGCAGTGTCTTTCTGAGTATAGTTATGATAATCAGCATGGTTATGCCGATGGTCCGTGCAGAAGATTCTCAGACAGTTCCAATAGAGAGCGATACCGAGACAGGAGAAGCAGATAATACAGAGGACAAGTCAACGCTGGAAGAACTGGAAGAGTTGGCAGGTGTTGAATTTGCAGTTTGGAATATTCAAGCGGCAGGAGTAACAGACACTAATTTTGCACAGGCAATTTATGATTCTATCAGGGCAGATGCTAATAATTTTACGATTGTTGAAAACAGGAAAGAAAGATTGGCCTCAGCAGAGGAAATAATAGAGGCAGGAAGCAAGGAAGGCATTGAGGACATACAATATATATTAAGCTATTTCGCTGGCGCTATAGATGCGGTTAATAAACAGATATCCAGTATTGATGGGATTAGATTGTTGCGTAGGGCAAGAATAATTGATTTGAAAAATAATAACATTGTGAATATCATGCCTATGCAAGGAGCGAATAATGCATATGAAGTTGATGATGAATCCGCTATTACTAAGTACTGGGGAAGTTATGCAAGAAATACCAGAATAAATATAACTGAAAATCCTATTAGAGAATATCCGAGTCAAATGGGCGGTCGGCTTCGAATGGAAGATATAAGTTATTTTATAGACAATAGTTTAGAGTTGCCAACAGAGAAAGTAACTATTTTATTAGGTGATTGTGAATCTAATGGTGTAAGTACAGCGGGATTTGATGCTAATATTAGGTGTGATGGAAAGCCTGTAATAATAACCTTCGCAGGAATTTATTTGGAAAATGTAGATAGTGAAGTAGATTTGGCAGATAAATATGCCAATGAAAGCCTTGGACCTATTTCAATAACAGGAATAAAGAAGTCCGGAGAAGTTATAGTTGGTATTCCAATTCAGGAACGTTCTTATATCAATTGGTGGGGAGTTAACTCGAATTCTTCAAGTGACATGGAAACACCACAAGCAACAACTTTTAAATGGTACAAAAAGTTTCAAATCCAGTTATATACAAAAGTCATAGCAGAATCTGAAACAAAGGGAAAAGTAACGATATCCAAAATTGACAAGGTTGAAAAAAACGGATTGCCAGGTGCGGAATTTACTTTATATCAAAAAGATACTCAAGGTAATGAGCAAGTAAAGGAAGCAAAATTAACAGATAAAGATGGTAAAGTGGTTTTTGATGAGTTAGAACCGGGAGACTATGTTGTGAAAGAAACAAAAGAGCCGGAGGGATACAAAGAACTTACTCCTGAGGAGAGAGAGAAGCAGAAAAAATTATTTACTGTATCGGGTGGCAGTTCTATTCAGGTTACTAGTAAGAGCCCAAATCCAATCACAGTGAATGACGGTTCGGGTGATAAGGTACTTGAAAAACTTGAGAATGGCGCATACATAGCAAGCGGAAGTGCTGCAGAAGATATTGAACTGGTTGTGAACGAAGCTGAAAATAATGAGTTAAGAGACATAAAAGTAGAATGGACGAAGTGTACTGACGGGGAAGAAAGGTCTGAAGTATTCACGACTAAAGAGGCAGCGGAAGAAAAAATTAAAAAAATGACAATTGAGGAGTATAAGAATACAAAGGTAACGGCAACCTTTGAAAATAGGGATGAAAACGCAAGAGAGCTTATTTTTGAGGTTGAGAATGAGCCGAAACTCGGAACTTTAGCAATCAGTAAAAAAGTAGAGAACCCTGAGGATCTAGAAATCCCTGAGAATGAAGAGTTTGATTTTGAAGTTAAGCTTTGGGGAGTAGCCGGTAATGAACTAAAAACAGATTATCCATATCGTATATATACTGGTCCTGATTTTGAAACTATTAAAAAAGAAGGCACGATAACTTCGGGTGGAATCATTAGCTTACAAGATGGTGAAAAAGCAGTCATTGAGAATCTGCCGCTAGGTAAATTTGAAGTGCTAGAACGTTTGAAGGATAATCAAGGATATAATGTTGATAGTGAATTAAGTTATCGTGATGCCGGCGACAATATTTTGAGACAGATTGAGGGAAATGCAAATAAAATCGGAGGCAGTATTGAAGAAGATAAGGATGCTGAGGTTAAAGTAACAAATACAGCTACGAAATATAAGTTGTCTGTTCGCAAAGATGATGCAAAAGGGAATCCACTAGCTGGAGCAGAGTTTACTTTATATTATGAGGATGAATCTGGTTCAGAGAGTATTGATGGTTTGGAAGGTAAATTTAAAGAGCATGGCAGAGGTGTAACACAATTAACTGAAGTTTCAGGAGAAGAAGGTCAAAAAGTAAAAGTGGCGGCTGTTACTTTTGAAGAACTTCAATCGGGAAAAACCTACTATCTTGTGGAAACAAAAGTACCAACTGGACATCATAAAATGAAGGATTATGTAAAAATTGAGGTAAAGGGAGGAGAGATTCAGGCAGAAGGAGAGTCCGCAAAACGGGTACCGGGAACAAAAAATGAGTTTTATGTTGTAATCACAAACAAGCTCAACATAACGCTTCCAAAGACGGGAATTGCAGATATCTCATGGTATACGATAATCGGAACGTTGCTAATAACAGGTGCAGCAGTTGCCGGATCGATGGTATATCGCAGAAAAAGAAATTATGAATAAAATATGAGGGGCCAAAGGCAAAAGCTCTAATTAGCCTTATGATTAAAAAAACAGGAAAGGATGGAAACATATGAAGAACAAATTAATGAAAACAGTAACAGTAATGATAGTAGCTTTGGCAATGATAGTTAGTGTATTATCTGTTGGAGCTGCAGACACAAATGGACAAGGTGAAACTTCTGTAGGGGATTCAGTTGTTTTAGGCACAGAGCCAATCAATGGTAAAATTACAGTAACAGGTTTAGCCAAGGGGGATGTTGCATACTTATATAAAGTAATTGATATTGAGTATAATGCTGATACCAATAATGTTACAAAAGAATGGAGCAAAGATGTAGAGCAGTTCGTAGAGAAACATAATTGGGGATCTGTAGAGGAGACATTTGAAAATCAAGAAGGCGGATTTACAGAACTCGCAAAGAAACTTTATGCGGATTTAGTGACAGATATATTTGCATTAACAGGTACGCCAAACTGGATGGCTGTGAAAACAGCAGGAGACAGCGCGGAAGTAGCAAGAGATATGATTGGTATTGAAGCAAATGAAAGCGTTGTTTTTGATGAAAATATTGGTTTGGGACAATATATGGTAATTGTCACCGGTAAGAATGTTTATGCACCGATGACTGCTACTATTGAACCGGAGGTTAATGAAGAGAATCAGTATATCGTATATCCGAACGTAAACATTGTTGCCAAGGCAAGCAATCCGAAATTGGATAAGTCTATTGTTGATGGAACACATGGGACAGAGAATGATTCCGTTGCAATCGGAGATACAGTGGAATTTAGCTTGACAACACAAGTTCCTGCTTTCCCTGTAGAAGCAGTGGATAAAACTTTCAGACTGATTGATACGATGGAGGACGGAATCGTAGGTGCTAACGATATTAAGATTGTCATAGAGAGTACAAAGAGAGTGCTTGAATTAGATAAAGATTATACAGTGGCTTATTATAATGCAGATGGTCAAACAACAGAGCCAGAGAATGCAAGTAAATTTAAAATTGATCTTTTAATTAATAACTGTCCGGACGTTAATGGACAGACAATTACGGTAACTTATAACTCAGAAGTGACAGCTGAGATTGTACCAGGAACAGCAGAAGTAAATAAGGTTACTTTAATATGGCCAAAGAATGTTTGGGAAGCCATTGATAAAAAAGTCCCAGAAAATACAGAGCCAGAAGATACAGATGAATATAATAAGCTTGAAGATCAGGTAAAAGTATATACATATGGGCTTAAAATTTTAAAGACAGACGGAAAGGATCCTCTTAAAGGAGCTGCATTTAAAATCTTAAAAGGTTCTGAAAAAGGACCAGAAGTAGATTTTGTTATGAAAGAGAAAGGTAGTTACCGTGTGGCAGAACCTGGAGAAGAGTCAGTGCATACAGATTTGCAGTGTAATGACAAAGCAGAATTGACATTGGCCGGTTTGGATGAAGGAACATATTACATTGTAGAGACAGTAGTTCCAAGTGGATATGTTCAGGCAAAACCGCAGAAAATAACTATTACAGATAAAGCAGATACAGATGAATTAACTGGTAAGGCTCAGGAGAGTAATGAGGATAATGCTTATGCGGATGCAACTTTTGTAAATAAGAAAGGTTTCAACCTTCCTAAAACTGGTGGTGCTGGTACAGCAATCTTTACTCTCATTGGTGTTGCACTGATGGGTGGAGCACTTCTGTTAGTTGTTCGTATGAGAAAAGCAAACGGAGCAAAATAATTGGAAAATGAATTTAAGATAATTTCTTAAAAGCAGGAGAGAAAGCTGCAATCATCGCAGCTTTCTTTTCGCAATCTTGAACTTTTTCAGAAGAGGGGAATAAAGATGGAGAAGGGAACAGGGATAAAGAAACATCTTCCGGTTATTTTGATTGTGTTGATGTTTTTGGTTGGGGCAGGAATCTTTTTGTATCCGAATTTTAGCAACTGGTATTACGAGAAACACCAGGGAGAGATAATTCAGGAGTATGGCGAAGTGATCGAGGAGATTTCGCCGGAAGAATTAGAGGCAGAAAAGGAAGCGGTAAGGGAGTTTAACCGTAGTCTTTTGGAAAATCAGGTGGTTCTGACTGACCCATTTGATGCGAGTCAGTTAGATAAGAATCTTGGTGATTATAATGAATATCTGGCGCAGGACGAGGTAATGGCGTATATAGATATTCCAAAGATAGATGTGTACCTGCCGATTTATCATGGTACGGACAAAGATACATTGGAGAAAGGAATCGGGCATCTGGCGAATACATCTTTTCCGATGGGGGGAGAGGGAACCCACTGCGTCTTGTCCGGTCATACCGGACTTCCAACGGCATTGTTATTCACGAATTTGGATAAAATGCAAAAAGAAGATCAATTTTATATCCACGTATTGGATGAGGTGCTTGCATATGAGACGGATTTGATTTCCATTGTGGAACCGGATGATATCAGTGACTTAAATATTGAAACAGATAAAGATTATGTTACATTGGTAACTTGTACGCCGTATGGACAAAATACTCACAGGCTTCTTGTACGCGGACATAGGATTCCATATGTGGAAGAGGATGTTAAAAAGGAACAGGCGCAAAAGAGTGAGAGAGGATTTTGGGATAGACTGGTAGATTTTTGGAAACATAGAAGTCTGCCGATTTGGGTAATCATTGTAGTGATTGCTTCTGCAATCTTATGTGTACTTTTAATCAGTCCTTTGACATTTGGTAAGAAAAAGGAAAGGAATGAGGAGGAACGGGAGACACAAAAAGAGAAGAAGCAGCGGGTGGCAGCTGAAGCGAGAAAGAAACGAAAAGAGGCAGCAGAGGCTCGTAAAAGAGAGGAATCCAAGGAGAGGGAAAATCTTCAGGAGTTGGAGAGACTTCGTAAGTTAAAGAGACTTCAGGAACTGGAAAGCCTTCGCAAGCTGGAAGAGTCAAAGAAGAAAAAACAGGTTCCGAAGAAAGAAAAGAAAGTAAAAGAAAAGAGAATAAAAGAGAAGGTAGAACGGCAAAAGGAAAAACGACAGGTTGAAAAACAGCAGCAATTGCTTGCAAGAAAAGAAAGAATAGATCACCGGAAAGAAAAATTGTCTAATGAGAGAAAGCAAAGGCAGCTTGGAAGGGAAGAAAGAATCAATCGTCAAAGAGAAAAACTCTTGAATGAGAAAAAATTGCGCCAGCTTTCAAGTAAGGAAAGAATTGACCGACAAAAAGAAAAGAGATATGAAGAGAAGAAGCAGCGTGAGCGGATGAGAAGGAGAAGACTTGGAAGAGCGTATGCAAAGAGAAGACGAAGGAGAAGAAGATGAGAAAAGTAGTCACATGCTTGGCAGCTATTTTGTTCTTGGCAGGGTTAGGTGTTTTCTTATATCCATGGATCACGGAGGTTATATCAGACATCGAGGCAGATAAGGCGATTGCAAAATTTCAGATGATTGCAGAGGAAGAGGATGAATTTTCCAAGTTGTATGAGGCAATGAAGGAGTACAATCAGGAGATTTATAGGAATCGGCAAAGTGGATTATCTGACCAATTGTCTTATCAGACGCCGAGTTTTGACCTTACGAAGTGGGGGTTGGAAGACAATGTGGTCGGCTATATCACGATTCCGAAGATGGAAGTGGAGCTTCCAATCTATCTGGGTGCCAGCGAGGAGAATATGAAGCATGGGGCGGTGCATTTGTCACAGACATCTCTTCCAATCGGAGGCAATAATACGAACTGTGTTATCGCGGCACATCGCGGATATAGAGGAGCCCCTTTTTTTCGGGAGATACAGCTGCTGGAAGAAGGCGATGAGATTTTGATTACAAATCTATGGGAAACACTTGTGTACGAAGTGGAGCACATGGAGGTCATTATGCCTGATGAAAGTGATAAGATTATGATACAGGAAGGACGGGAACTTCTGACTTTGACGACGTGTCATCCATATACAGAGAATACATACAGGTATATCGTGTATGCAAAAAGGAAAAGCACCAATCCTTAGAAATATCATATCTTATAATCAAAAAGGTGTTTTTATGCAGTCTGTAAAACAGAAGATTCATTATTGGTGTCAGGATACGATTATCCATCAATATCTGGGTCAGGGAATTACAGCCGCAGTCTTAGATACAGGGATAGCGCCACATTTTGATTTCGCAGGGCGTATCATTGCATTTCAGGATATGGTAAATGGCAGGAGCAGAATTTATGATGACAGCGGTCATGGAACTCATGTGTGTGGGATACTTGCCGGGGATGGAGGTTTATCTGGCGGTGTGATGAGTGGAATAGCGCCAAAGTGTAATCTGGTTGTGATGAAAGTTTTGGATGAAAGAGGAGATGGCAATGTCTCTCATGTGTTAAAAGCAATAGACTGGATAGTAAAGTATAAGGAGCGGTATCGTATTCGTATTGTGAACATTTCCGTGGGTACATTGCCGCATAGACAGAGTAAGGCAGAAAAAGAATTGCTGCAAGGCGTGGAACGATTGTGGGATGAAGGTCTTGTTGTGGTGACGGCGGCAGGGAATTATGGGCCTGCAAAAGGGAGTATTACGGTGCCGGGAAACAGCCCTAAGGTGATTACGGTAGGCTCATCGGATGACCAGATACCTTTGCTGACAAAGGGAACCAGAAAGAATTATTCGGGAAGAGGACCAACCAGAGAATGTATATGTAAGCCGGAAGTAGTGGCTCCGGGGTCAAATATATGGTCTTGTAATGCATTTTATGTGCAAAAACATAGAAATGCTTATGTTCGTAAAAGCGGAACATCTATGTCTACTCCGATTGTTTCGGGTGCAATCGCGTGCATGCTTTCAAAGTACCCGGATATGTCGAATGTCGAGGTGAAGTTAAGACTTTGGGAGTGCAGCGATGACGTTGGGATGGATTATTGTGTACAAGGCTGGGGGCAGGTAAATGTAGAGCGTCTGCTGACGGTATAGAGATTATGAAGAAAAATCAATATGAGATAGAAAGTGGTGCGAGGTGATAAGTTGATTCATCCGCACCACTTTTTAGATATAGGAAAGTAATTAAGCGTCGATTTCTGCAAAGTCAATCCACAAATCATCATAGATATTGACTTTTATTTTATCTTGGAAAGTATAGAGAGCTACTTCGAACTTGCTTTCTTCCAGACGATACACAAGCACAGTGCAATTTATAGGGTTTACAATCCAATACTCCCGAACTTTTGCATCAGCATAAAGATTGAGTTTTCTTATATAGTCATGACTGGAATTGCCAGGGGAGACGATTTCAATAATCCAATCCGGCGCACCAGAGCAGCCCCTTTCTGTGAGTTTACTGCGGTCACATATAACACTTATATCAGGCTCAACAATGGTTCTTCTCTCTTCCCACAATTTGACAGCAAATGGGGCAGGATACACCTTGCAGGAGCCGCTTTTGAATTTAATGTATTGATGTATTGCGGCATGTAATTCGCTTAGTATTTCCTGATGAATCCGGCTGGGAGCAGCCTGGTAATTGATTTGGCCGTCTATCAGTTCGGCTCGGATATCTTCCGGAAGAGCGTAATAGTCAGCTTCTGTGTAAATCTGTTTTTGTGGTATTGCCATAATAACACATCCTTTCTGTGATAGAATTGCCGTTTGAATAATATTCATGCTTAATTACATTTTAGTTTAAGTGATGCTTTTGGAAATGTCAATCAATCACTTAAGGTTTGTATGTGAAGAAATAAGTAAAGTGTAAAGAAAAAATACTTGACATCTTTGGCCCTTTGTTATATGATACCAAAGGTGATAAAAATGAACGAAATCTTAGAGCAGTCTTTATTATATGATTTTTATGGCGAACTTTTGACTGCGCATCAGAAAGAAATATACGAACAGTTTATATTGGAAGATTTGTCCTTGAGTGAGATTGCCGAAGAAGCGGGCATAAGCAGACAGGGCGTTCATGATCTGATCAAGCGTTGCAATAAGATTTTGGAAGGTTATGAGAAGAAGCTTCATTTGGTGGAGAAGTTTCTTATAATCAAAGGAAAAGTAGAAAAGATAGATGAGTTACTGGCACAGCATAATGCAAAGAATAGTGAAGTAACATTAAAAGAGATTAGACAAATCTCAAAAGAAATTATTGAGGAGTTATAGTATGGCGTTTGACAGCTTAACCGAAAAACTTCAAAATGTATTTAAAAACCTGCGGAGTAAAGGACGTCTGACAGAAGAAGATGTAAAAGTTGCGCTTAAGGAAGTTAAGATGGCGCTTTTGGAAGCGGACGTTAATTTCAAAGTGGTAAAGAACTTTGTAAAGGATGTGCAGGAGCGATCAGTCGGTCAGGATGTGATGAATGGTCTGAATCCGGGACAGATGGTAATCAAGATTGTAAATGACGAGTTGATTAAATTGATGGGTTCCGAGACAACGGAGATTGAGCTGCAGCCTGGAAAGGCAACGACGGTCATCATGATGGCTGGTCTTCAGGGGGCAGGTAAGACGACAACGACCGCAAAGCTTGCAGGGAAGTTTAAGTTAAAAGGAAAAAAACCACTGCTGGTAGCCTGTGACGTATATCGTCCGGCGGCGATCAAGCAGCTTCAGATTAACGGAGAGAAGCAGGGTGTCGAAGTATTCTCTATGGGAGAAAATCATAAACCGTCTGATATCGCGAAAGCGGCGATGGAACATGCGGCAAAGAACGGCAATAACCTTGTGATTCTCGATACAGCCGGTCGTCTTCATATTGATGAAGATATGATGGCAGAGTTACAGCAGATCAAAGAAGCGGTAGAAGTGCATCAGACGATTCTTGTCGTAGATGCCATGACCGGTCAGGATGCAGTAAATGTAGCAAGCAATTTTAATGAAAAAATCGGTATTGACGGTGTTATCGTTACCAAGTTAGACGGTGATACCCGAGGCGGTGCGGCACTTTCCATTAAGGCAGTTACCGGAAGACCGATTCTCTATATTGGTATGGGAGAGAAGCTTTCCGATTTGGAGCAGTTTTATCCGGATAGGATGGCATCTAGAATCCTTGGTATGGGCGATGTCCTCACCCTGATTGAAAAAGCAGGTGCGGAGATTGACGAAGAAAAGGCAAGGGCGATGACCCAGAAGTTAAAGAAGGCGCAGTTCGACTTTGACGATTATCTGGAAAGTGTCAGACAGATGAAAAAGCTTGGAGGTCTGTCCAGTATCATTGGTATGATGCCGGGGATGGGAGATAAGCTTAATCAGATTGATACAGACCAGGGAGAGAAACAGATGGCGCGCATGGAGGCGATAATTTATTCTATGACGCCGGCGGAACGTCAGAATCCGAATCTTCTCAATCCTTCCAGAAAGCACCGTATCGCAAAGGGTGCAGGAGTAGATATCGCAGAAGTGAATCGGATGGTGAAGCAGTTTGAGCAATCCAGGAAGATGATGAAGCAGCTTCCGGGGATGATGGGAAAATCGGGTAAAAAGGGTTTATTTAAATTTCCTTTTTAAATAGAAACTACGAAGTTTAAGGAGGTGAAATGAGATGGCAGTAAAAATCAGATTAAAAAGAATGGGACAGAAAAAAGCTCCTTTCTATAGAATCGTTGTAGCTGATGCAAGATCTCCAAGAGATGGTAAATTCATCGAGGAAATCGGAACATATGATCCGAACCAGAACCCAAGCATGTTCAAGGTAGATGAAGAAGCAGCTAAAAAATGGTTGAACAATGGTGCACAGCCTACAGAGGTAGTTGGCAAAATCTTTAAAGCAGCTGGTATTGAAAAATAATTCTACGGTCGCTAAATAAAAGAGTGTTGACTGGCTTGGAGGTGTCACATGAGAGAATTAGTTGAAGTAATTGCAAAAGCTTTGGTAGACAATCCGGAGAGCGTTGTTGTGACTGAAAAATCAGAAGGTAAGACAACAGTAGTCGAGGTGCACGTGGCAGATTCTGACATGGGTAAGGTGATTGGCAAGCAAGGCCGTATCGCTAAGGCAATCCGCGCTGTCGTGAAAGCAGCAGCAGCTAAGGAAGACAAAAAAGTTGTGGTAGATATACTGCAGTAACAAGCAAACGTAAGCGTGTCGGAAGGCATTCTTACGTTTATCTTTTATTATGAGGAGAAACTGTATGGAAACAAGGTTACAGGTAGGGGTGATATCTTCCACCCACGGCATTCGCGGGGAAGTGAAGGTATTTCCGACAACAGATGACGCACAGCGTTTTAAAAAATTGAAAAAGGTTATTTTGGATACCGGAAGAGAAGAACTTTCTTTGGAAATCCAAGGTGTGAAATTTTTTAAACAATTTGTGATTTTGAAATTCAAAGGAATCGACAATATCAATGATATTGAAAAATATAAAGGAAAGAGCCTTTTCGTAGAACGTAAAGATGCTGTTCCGCTTGAAGAAGACGAGTATTACATTGCAGATATGATTGGCATGAAGGTTATGACAGATGAAGGAGAAGAATTCGGAACTTTGAAAGATGTTATGGAGACGGGTGCCAATGATGTGTATGTGATTGAGATGAAGGATGGAAAAGAAGTACTGATTCCCGCAATCAAACAATGTGTTTTGGACATTGATGTGGAGAAGATGTGCATGACAATACATGTGATGGAGGGGCTTTTGTAATGCATTTTCATATTATGACATTATTTCCGGAGATGGTGATGAACGGCTTGAATACGAGTATTATCGGAAGAGCAGCTGATAAAGGATTGTTATCGATTGAGGCGATCAATATCCGGGATTATGCGTTTAACAAGCACCAAAGCGTAGACGATTATCCGTATGGCGGCGGAGCAGGAATGCTGATGCAGGCAGAGCCGGTATATCAGGCGTACAAAGCCATCGAAGAGAGAATAAACTATGAGCATAAAGGAGACGGAGGCGGATGTGAGGAATATATGCCGAAGAAACCGCGAGTGGTCTATCTGTCTCCGCAGGGGGATGTATTTCATCAGAAAATGGCAGAGGAGCTGGCACAGGAGGAGGATTTGATCCTTCTTTGCGGGCATTATGAGGGGATTGATGAGCGTGTCTTGGAAGAAATCGTGACGGATTATGTTTCGATTGGAGATTATGTGCTGACAGGTGGAGAACTGCCGGCAATGGTGATGGTAGATGCGATTGCGAGACTGGTTCCGGGAGTGCTGCATAACGATGTATCTGCGGAGTTTGAGTCTTTCCAAGATAATCTTCTGGAATATCCGCAGTATTCCAGACCGGAAATCTGGCATGAGAAACAAGTGCCGCCGGTACTTCTTTCCGGACATCATGCCAATATTGAAAAATGGAGGCGTGAGCAGTCGGTGATCCGTACCGCAAAGAGAAGACCGGATTTGTTAGAGGGGGCAGAGCTTACGAAGGACGAAAAGGAGCTGGCGAAAGAAGTACTGGAGAATAAAATTTTGTAAAATGAGGTCAAAAATGCTTAGTTTGAGGTCAAAACAGTGACAGAAAGAGATTTTTTGTTATAATTAATATATTTGGGGAGTAGAGAAATATATGATTATGATAGCAGCGCTGGATGACCAGCAGGAGTGGTTAAAACAAGAAGAAGAGATTACCCGTAAGCATTTTGGAGATGAGGGCTGTAAGTTCACAGCATATCATAATGTAGACCGGTTTTTGCAGGATTTGGAAAAAGGAATCTGGTTCGATATCTATCTTTTGGATGTCGAGATGCCGGATACGAATGGAATTGGGGTGGCCCGTGAGATTAAAAAGAAAAATTACGAAGCGTTTATCATCTATGTTACGGGGTACATAGAATATGCGATAGAGGCATTTGAGGTAAATGCATACCGTTATATTCCGAAAACGATGCTGAAAGAGAAGCTTGCCTTAGCATATACTTCACTGGAAGAGAAGCTAAGCAAAAGAGAAGAAGGACCATATTATGCGATTGAACTAAATTCCAGGATGGAGCGGATTGCTCAAAAGGACATATATTACTTTCATAAGGAAAAGAAATATGTAGTGATTACGCAAAAAGACGGGATAAGCAGGGTGCGCGCTTCCTTGGATGATGTCTATCGTGCGATGGAAGAGACGAGTTTTGTGCGGATTGATAAAGGATGCATCGTGAATTTGCGGCATATTATGAAGCTGGAAGACCGAAAAGTCAAGATGCGAAATGATGTATACCTTTCGGTCAGCCAGCCGCAGTTAATTAATGTAAAACGAAGAATTGCAGCATACTGGAGGACGACATGTCAATAGAAATATTCTATGAGATTGCCATAGCCTTAAGCATTGGAATGGGATATCTCATTTTTATAGAAATGTTTCCAACAAAAAGATGGGAAACAAAGTGGAGCAGGCTTGCATTTTGGCTTGCTCTTCTTATTATGTGCATCGTAGAGATGAGAATTGTAAAAAATGTTTATATTTTCAGTCAGGGGATCATCCTATTCCCCATCTTGGAGGCTGCCATTCTGTGGGGATTCTGTAAATGTCAGTATCAAAGTGCATTCTTGTGGATGTGGTTTTATCAAGTGGCGGTTGCTGTAGTAAAATTCCCGGAAATGGCATTGAAAAAATTAATATACCGGAATGATCCGGTCGCATTGCAGAGAGATTTCAGTGTGGAGTTATTATGGCTTATTTTGGTTTTGGCGTTGATTGCTTATTTGCAAAAGAAGTGGAAGCAGACGGTATACGAAGTCCTGCGAAAGGTTTTGGAAACGGAAAGAAATATTATTTTTGCCTTTTGTGTACTAGGATGGAGCATGCTTACGATTCTTATTTATGTGGAACAATGGTATATATCAGAAGGATTGTTGATACTGGAGATTGTGATGTTCGGTATGCTAGGGCTTTTGCTGGAGCGTATGTACCGGCATTTTAAGAAGGTGGAGCAGACGAGAAAAGACTTTTCCATGCAGCAGGCGGTGTGGCTGCGTGAGCAGAAAACACTGAAAGATTGGTATGCAAAAGATGCGAAAAAAATGCATGATATTAAGCATATTTTTCTTTATCTGCAAAAATGTATTGAAAAAGAAGAAATGGGAAAAGCAAAAGATTATCTGAAAGGTTATATTAAAGAACTCGAGCAGAACCAAAGAAAAATCTGGACCGGATTTTCCGAGATTGATTTTTCTTTGAATTACTATTATCAGTTGATGCAAGAGCAGGGAATCGAGTTTTTGATTGAGACAGATATTCATCAGATTCCGATAGCGGAAGTGGATATGATGATTATCCTTGGAAATCTTATGGACAATGCTATGACCGCTGCAGCGATGTGTGAACCGGGCAGCCGGTATGTCCATCTAAAAATACAAAATATGAATGAGATGTTTTTGCTTCAGGTAGAAAATACAAGCAGTGAGATCCCAAAAAAGCAGGGGGAACGATTCCTGACGTCGAAGCAGGAAAAAGAATATCACGGATGGGGAACGGAGAATGTGAAAGAGCTTGTGAAGAAATACGAAGGGGAGATTCATTACCAGTATACGAAGGAGCATTTTCGGGTAGAAATCATCGTCTATAGCGTGGAAAGAAAATGAGGTCAAAAATGTAGAGATAAGGGTCATGTTCGCTCAATTTCAATAAAAGTTGTTATAATGACAGAAAACTTTGGGACGTGCAGAATGTAAAGGAGGAATGAAGTATGCGTAAGAAACAACTATTGAAATTAGGACATGGTAAAAAAGGAAGAGCAATTAAAGGAGCGGTACTTAGCTTGATGATTATCGGAATGTGCGCAGGAGGAGTGTCGGCAGCAGGGAATATACAGGATACAGAGTACTCTGAATATTCTACAAAGGGAGTATATACAGATCAGAGAGAGAAATTAGATTATACTTCTGCATATATTAAGCATGGAGGTCCGGTGGCTATAAATGTAGAGGTCCACAGTGAAGGGAAAAATTATTCGGCAAATGGTAGCTCTTATGTGGTAAAAGTGGGGCAGGAAAGATATCTTCCGAATTATGTAAAAGAAAAAAGTAATTCTAGATATTGTAGATTGTTTTTAAGGCAACAAGCATCTTCCGCGTATACGCTTTGGGGTGTTTGGAGCCCAGATAGTGTGTAGAATTAAAATGTGAAATGACCAAATGAAAGACAGAAAGTAGAATGAATCAGAGAAATTTTTCTCTGATTCATTCGTGATTGAGGGCGAAGAAAATGAAGAAAAAGATTATTTCATTAATCAGTATGTGCTTGGTGCTGGGATTAGTGGCTGTTAGTGTGAAATATTTTCGTGGCGGCAGTGGGGCAGGTACAACGAATAACTATAAACAGGATTTAGAGAAACAGGAAGTGACAGGAAATAAATATCAGGAAGAGGAACCCGATGAAACTTCAAAAGAGTTTGCAAGACAGTTAGAAAAAGCAATGAAAAAGGTTTATCAAACAGAAACAGGAGATTTCGGGGAATTTGTAAAGGAAAAACAAAAAGAAAGTCCCTTGAAAATAGATTCTGAAAAAGTTGTGTCGATAGGGAAAGAAGTATATTCTGGAGTTCTTTCTTATAAAGTGAATGCGTGGGAAATTACAAAGGATAATCAAGGATATGAGATACCAAAAGGAATGACGTCTCTTGAAGAAAGGTATGGGGTGATGCAGGATAAGAAGGGAACTATCACAAATGGTTATTCTTTTATTATGGTAGATATGACAGCAAAAAATTTGTTGAAAGAGGAAGTTACAGAGTATGTTTGGGGGAATTTAAGATTAAAGCAGTTAGGAAAAGAAGAGATTGATATATGGGGAAGCGGTGAAATAATTTATTTTGGAGAGTCAGTTCCAAGAGAGTATACGAAAAACTATAGTGTGGAAACGATACCTGGAAAGGAGGAAAAGAGAATTACACTCATATTTCTTCAAAAGGATCAGTTGTTGGAGGAAGGGCAATTATATATAGAAATTAATCCCACGGGTACAACGCCAATTAATAGTTCTTATCGCTGGATTGTGTTAAAGTGATATTATATGAGTAGTGGGAGGGAAGAGAATGAAGAAGTTTATATTTGGTGTGATAGGCATTTTGCTGATAGTTATCACGGTGTTGGGCTATCGGAACATAAATAAGCTTTTTCCGGAAAATAAAATTACGAAAGTGCCTATGGGGTCACAGATAGAATATCAGGAAGATATCTATATTTCCGTTCTGGAAAAAGAGGTTTTAAGTAAGAAAGAAAGTGAAGAATTATATGAGGAAACTATGTATAACGTTCCTTTTGAATCTCGGGTTTTGAAAGTGGTATTGGAATTGGAGAATCGAGGGGAAGAGAAAAGAGAAGTTTTGGTGTCGGATTTGAACATGGAAAGTAAAGGCATGGGTAATGGGGTTTCTCCAGAGTATACGGGGATTTTAGGCGGCGAGGAGACCATTCGGGTGGAATTAGAACCGGGTGAGCGCAAACAGAAAATAATCGGGTATGATATTTTATCGAATCAAATAAATAAAAAAGAGTGGAAAGAAATAGAAGAAAGAAAGTTCTATCTGACCTTTGCTCTGTATCCTGAAAAGAAGATGTTGGAATTGGAATAGGGGGGAGCGGTTTATGAAACAGATTTTGAAAACGGAATTGAGTAGAGCAATCAAGAATAGAGGGATGCTCCTGGCATTGACGATAGGAATTGGAATTGCACTTGTGCATGCCGTGCATGTGATGCTTCCTGCATATTATGTGAATCTTGAAATTGACTTTGAAAGATATCCGATTCTTTATCCGGCGATTGTGGCGGACACCTGGCTTGCCGGGAATGAATTTGCATTGGAGTCATTTTTGTACTTTCTGGTGCTGCCTTTGCTTGCAGTCCTTCCGTTTGGAACTTCGTATTTTTCTGATAAGGAGAATGGATTCTTAAAGAGTTTATATATGCGAGTGTCCAGAAAAGACTATTTGCTGGCAAAATATGCAGCGGCATTCGTATCGGGAGGGGTTGCAAGCGTCGTGCCTTTAATTGTGAATCTGTTATGTGCGCTCACATTGTTGCCAAATCTGCGTCCGGAAATTGTAATGCCACATAACATAATTAGTGCTGCAAATCTATTTTATAAAATATATTATGCGAATCCGATGCTCTATATTTTTATTTTCCTGTGTATTGATTTTATGGCAGGAGGAATTTTTGCCTGTATGGCGTTGGCCTGCAGTTATTTATCGGATTACAAGATTATCATTGCCATTTGCCCGTTTTTTATACAATTGATTCTGCATGTCGGCAGTTCCATGCTGATGAAATTGGATTATTCCAGTGTGTATTTTCTGGAGGCGGGTTATGGGATACGAGCGCCGCTGGTAGCAATTCTATGCATGATTCTGGGATTGGGCTTGCCGTTTACCGTATTCGTAAAAAAAGGGGAGAAAGAGGATGTTTTCTAAAGAGAAATTTGTGAAAGAGAAAGTTTCGGATGGAAAACAGGTAGTCTTTGAAGTGCTTGACGGACTTCGTGCGAGAAAGAAGATGTTAGTGCTATTTAGTGTGTGGTGTCTTTTGAGTATCGTATGGTGTGTTGTTGAACTGAAAAAGCGATATGACTTTTATCATGCAGAACTCAGTGTGGCAGATGTCTTGGTGTTGCTGCAGCATCCGGGGCGTCTCGGAATGTTTATCTTTCCATTTGCCATGTTAATCGTTTTAAAATGTAAGCCAAAGAAGATTGATATGCAGATTTTACTTCGTTATGGCAGTAAGAGAAAGTTTCTGGCAAGGCAGATGAAGGAGAGTATTCTTTATGCGATACTCTTGGCAGTGAGTGTAACGGGAATGGGCATTGTGGTATCTTGTTGTCTGGGACTGCCGTTGATTAACTGGAACAGTATAGACAGTATTTTCTTTTCGGAAGCAAAATTTCTGGTGGAGGAGCATTTCGCGACGGTAGCTGTTGTTATATTTGCGATGGACGTATTGAAATTTCTGATGGATTTTCTAATCATGGATTTACTTTTGTGGAACCAGAGGTTTATGCCCATTTTGTGGGTGGTAGTGATAGTGGAAGCAGGAATTGAAAGCATTGGGGAGAATGTACGGGTATTTCATAGTTTGTTTTCCATTCAGTATGAGCTATGGGGCATCTGGTGGACACACGGATTGATTATTGTGTTAGGAATCGTTATCTGTATTGCCTTACATCTTTTGGGGATATGGAGTATTCGCAAGAGAGATATTTTTGGATAGGAGGGGCGGCGTATGAAATGTGTATATGGCAGAAAAGAGATCTTTCAGTGGAAGAAATATATTCCGGCTGTGGTTTTGATTTTTCTGCATTGTTATATGTTTAGGCAACATATGAATATACAGATGGAGTTAGCAGGAGAGATACAACCGCTATGTGTGGGGGACTATATTGCGGACTTTTATCGAGGAGTATTTCCTTTTCTCGGGAGAACAGAAGGGGAACCATTCAACATTCCGCCGGTCTGGTCGCTGTATCTGATTTATTTTTTCGCGATCATTGCCTATCGATACAGCCGAACCTATTGCCAAAGCGAGTATCAATATGTGATTCGCCGGATAACGAGGAATCGCTGGTGGCTGTATCAAAGTATGATGCTTGTGATGGAAAGTGTTGTGTATGTCCTGGTATCGGCATTGACATTTGTCATTTACGGAATCGCTGCCGGGGCGAAACTTACGGGAATTGGAGGTCAGCTGCAGATGGAGTGGAATGGATTAGACCTTTTGGGGCTGAGTGGATTCGGACTTTGGAAAGAGACGATATTCATGACGGTACTGGTTTTGCTGGCGCTTGGCGCGCTGCAATACGTGGTGTCGATGAGTGGAAATGCGCTTCTTGGAATGTTTGTATCGGTAGCAGTTTTGGTGAGTTCGGTGTTCTGGATGCATCCGCTGCTTCCGGGAAATTATCTGATGCTTCTTAGAAATGAGGCGAGGATGCCGGGCGGTGTGCAGGTGAATACGGGAATCGTGCTTTGTGTGAGTATAAGTATCGTTTGCTTTTTTGCAGGAAGATATATATTGAGGCGAAAGGATTTATTTTGATATGGGAACGTATAGATGGAAATGCGTGTTTTTGCGAGGGAAGGAGAAAGAAGGATGTTTCTGGAGATAAAAGATATCAGTAAAAAAATCGGTGAAGACTATGTACTAAGAGAGATTAACTTGAGTATGGATAAGGGGAGAATCTATGGCTTACAAGGAAAAAATGGATGCGGAAAATCTATGTTGATGCGTGTGATCTGCGGTCTTGTATTACCGACGGAAGGGAAGGTTATCATCGATGGGGAGGAACTTGGAAAAGACATTTCTTTTCCAAGGAGTATCGGAGTGTTGATTGAAAAGCCGGGATTTCTGGATTCTTATAGTGGGTATCAGAATCTGAAGATGCTTGCCTCGATTCAGGGGCGTGTTGAAGAAGAGGGGATTCTTAAGACGATACAACGCGTTGGTTTAGAAGATGTGATGCATAAAAAATACAGAAAGTACTCTCTTGGCATGAAGCAAAAGTTGGGGATTGCAGCAGCGATTCTGGAAAGACCGGATATTGTTATCTTAGATGAGCCTGCGAATGCCCTGGATGAGAAAAGTGAGGAGAAGCTTTGGAAAATCGTGAGAGAGGAAAAAGAGCGAGGGGCGCTTGTGATTGTATCTTGTCACACATCAGAGATTCTCGAGACGGTTACGGATCAGATTTTCCGAATGGATGGAGGAAAAATGAAAGGATAAACGAGATGGGAAAGTTTCTCTTGAAGAATTATAAAACAATAAAAGACTTGCATTCAAGCGTCGGTTATGATAAAATATCAGCGTTGTGAGAAGAAAGATGGTCCTCTGGTACCAAAATTGAGTATTAAGAACGTCGAGAATATAAGGAGGCACACAATGAACGATATTATTAAAGCGATTGAAGCAGAGCAGTTAAAAGCAGAAGTACCTCAGTTTAACGTAGGTGATACAGTAAGAGTTCACGCTATGATTAAAGAAGGAAACCGTGAAAGAATCCAGGTTTTTGAAGGTACGGTTCTTAAAAAACAGGGTGGAAGCACGAGAGCTACTTTTACAGTAAGAAAAAGCTCTAACGGAATCGGCGTAGAAAAGACATGGCCGTTACACTCCCCGCACGTTGTAAAAGTTGACGTGATAAGAAGAGGTAAAGTAAGAAGAGCAAAACTTAACTACTTACGTGATCGTGTTGGTAAAGCTGCTAAGGTCAAAGAATTAGTAAAATAGTAGAATGAGGAAAGGGACAAGTACATAATGTATATTGTCCCTTTTTAAAACGTATCTGCATGGCGAGGGAGTCAAATGAAGATGGAGCTGCGGTTTCGCAAAGATAGGGATAGAAGCAGAAAGTATGGAGCAGCCATGAAAGCAATCGGAGGCTGGGTACTTCGAATTGCGGTGGTGTGCGTGTTAGCATTTGGGGTTGTATGGTATCTGGGGCAGTGGAGGAGCGTAGTAGGTGATTCCATGAACCCGGTTTTACATAATGGAGATATTATACTCGTGAATCAGATCGTCTATGACGCAAGCAATCCAAAGAGAGGCGATGTGATTGTATTTAAACCGGATGGAAACGAGGATTTGCATGTGTATATGAAGCGGATTGTCGGACTTCCGGGGGAGACAATTCAGATTAAGGATGGTAAACTATATATAGATGGTAAGGAATTAGAAGAAGAATATAAGACGACAGCGATTGAGGATGCCGGTGTAGCAGCGGAAGAGATCAAGTTAAAAAAGGATGAGTATTTTGTCCTTGGCGATAACCGCATGGCAAGTGAGGACAGCCGCAGCCAAAAAGTTGGCAATGTGAAGAAGACGGATATAGAAGGAAAGGTGTGGTTTGTCATTTCTCCGAAGGAGCATGTCGGATTTTTAAAATGATAAGGAGCAAAAGTATGCATTTTCAATGGTATCCTGGTCATATGACGAAGGCGAAGCGTATGATGCAGGAGAATATAAAATTAATTGATCTGGTGATCGAGCTTGTGGATGCGAGAATTCCTATGAGCAGCAGGAACCCGGATATTGATGAGTTGGGAAAGAACAAGGCGAGATTGATTTTGCTTAATAAATCAGATCTTGCAGAGGATAGATGGAATGATGCCTGGGCGGAATTTTTTAAACAAAAAGGCTATGCCGTGGTAAAGGTGAATTCCAAAAAAGGCGGTGGGATGAAGTCTATTCAGAATGTGATTCAGGAAGCCTGTAAAGAGAAAATCGAGCGTGACAGAAAGCGTGGGATATTGAATCGCCCGGTGCGTGCCATGGTCGTGGGAATACCAAATGTCGGAAAATCCACATTTATTAACAGTCTGGCTGGGAAAGCCTGCGCGAAGACGGGGAATAAACCTGGCGTGACAAAGGGAAAACAGTGGATTCGTCTGAATAAGAACGTAGAACTTTTGGATACACCGGGGATTTTGTGGCCGAAGTTTGAAGATCAGATGGTGGGACAGAGACTGGCATTTATCGGTTCGATCAAGGATGAAATCCTGAATATAGAAGAACTTTCTGCTGAAATGATCACATTTATGCGAGAGTATTATCCGGGTGTACTTGCAGAAAAATATGCAATTACGGAAGAGGAAGATTCGTATGTGACTTTGAGTGAGATTGCGAGGAGCAGGCACTGCCTGGTGCGCGGAAATGAATTGGATACGGAAAAAGCCGCCGCACTTTTTGTGGATGATTTCCGTAATGGAAGGCTTGGAAGGATTACGTTGGAGTTCCCGGAACAATATTGTTAAGAATAGAAGATTAAGAAGGTAAAGACTATGGATGAGATAAAAGAGAAAAGTTTGACCAAAGAGATATTAGGTTGGGTCGTATATATCGTGATCGTAATCATACTTACGTATTTGGTTATCACGTTTGTAGGCGTGAGAACGAAGGTAGAAGGACGTTCCATGGAGAATACGCTTCATGACGGTGATAATCTGATTGTAGATAAGATTTCTTACAGATTCCGCGATCCAAAAAGATATGAGATCATTGTTTTCCCATACAAATATCAGGAAGATGTGTACTATATCAAACGAATCATCGGACTTCCGGGAGAAACAGTGCAGGTAATTGACGGTTATGTGTATATTGACGGTGAGAAGCTAGATGAGGATTATGGCAAAGAGGTTATGGAAACATCAGGGATTGCGCAAGAGCCAATTAAGCTTGGTGAGGATGAATATTTTGTCCTTGGAGATAACCGTAACCACAGCGCAGACAGCCGTGACGCAAGTGTAGGAGTACTGAAGCGGGAAGATTTGGTAGGAAGAGCATGGGTGCGTATCTGGCCGTTGGACAGCATAGGAGTGGTCAAGCATGATTAGAGAAAACAGTAAGAGAAAAAGTATCAGCGAGATAAAACAGGAACTGGAGCAGGCTGACATCGAAAGCAGGAAAGAGTTGTTAGAGATTTATAAGGAAGACTCAAGGGCTGGCGTTGTCAGCCTTCTTGCAAAATACAGGAAGCAGGAGCAAAAATTGCGGGAGGAACGAGAACGCCTGTTTCGTATGAGTAGTTACGAGCGCGAATACCGTGATTTTTCATATGTATGCGGTATTGATGAGGTAGGGCGAGGACCGCTTGCGGGTCCGGTCGTGGCGGCAGCGGTAATCCTGCCAAAAGACTGTGAGATTTTGTATATCAATGACTCGAAGAGATTAAGTGAGGCAAAACGAGAAGCCCTGTACGATGAGATTATGGAAAAAGCGGTGGCGGTTGGCATCGGCATGGTTGGTCCGGCAAGAATTGATGAGATTAACATTCTGCAGGCAACCTATGAGGCGATGCGCCAGGCGATTGGCAAGCTTTCGATACAGCCGGAGGTACTTTTGAACGATGCGGTGACGATTCCGGGGGTTGCGATTCGTCAGATGCCGATTATCAAAGGCGACGCCAAAAGCGTGTCGATTGCAGCGGCAAGCATTATCGCGAAGGTGACGAGAGACAGGTTGATGAGGGAATATGAGGAAATCTTGCCTGGATATGGTTTCGCTTCGAATAAGGGATATGGTTCCGGGGAGCATATTGCGGCATTGAAAAAACTTGGACCAACACCGATTCACAGACAAAGCTTTATCGGTAATTTTGTTTTATAAATGGTTTGCGGTGAATGAAAATAAATGAGATATCCAGGTAAGCGCACCTGGAAAATGATTGGAAAATGGAGCAGAATAGAAGAAGAACAGGGATGTCCTATGAACAAAGGGCAGGTGGATATCTGCAGGAGCAAGGATATGAAATTTTAGAGTATAATTATCATTGTCCAAGCGGTGAAGTGGATATCATAGCAAGGAAGGATGGCTGTATTGCTTTTTGCGAGGTGAAATACAGGAAGACGGCTGGATGCGGACATCCGCTGGAGGCAATCACACGCAAGAAGCAGCTGGCATTGTCTTCTTGTGCAAGGTATTATCTGGCTGTGCATCAGATGATACAGGTACCTTGCAGATTCGATGTGATTGGATTTTTAGGGGAAGAAATTATATGGATTCAGGATGCATTTGCATATCAGGGGAGACTAAGATGGTGAATTTAAAATATAAAGGGGAAGTAAAGGTTCCAAGGTTAGAAGAAAAAGAAGGAGTACCGGTGCTGGTCTATCCGCTACTGGAACGAACCGGCATAGTGAAGCATGGATTTTCTACGCGGCTTGGCGGAGTGAGTAAAGAGCATCTGTCATCGATGAATTTAAGTTTTACCCGCGGGGATGAAGAGACTGCGGTAAAGGAGAATTACCGCAGGATGGCAAAGGCGCTTGGAATCGAAGAAGCGGCATTTACTTTTTCCCAGCAGACGCATACGACGAATGTGCGTGTGGTAACCAAAGCAGACAGGGGGAAGGGACTCGTAAGGCAACTGGATTACACGGATGTAGATGGGCTTATTACAAATGAGCCGGGGATATGTCTTACGACATTTTATGCAGACTGTGTGCCGCTATTTTTTGTGGATCCGGTAAAAAGGGTGATCGGCTTGTCACATTCCGGATGGCGGGGAACGGTCAACAGGATGGGGAAGGTTACGGTTGAAAAGATGGCAGGAGTATATGGCAGCAAACCGGAAGATATTTATGCGGCAATCGGCCCGTCTATCTGCCAGGACTGCTATGAAGTCAGTGAAGACGTCATTGAAGAATTTCGTGAAAGTTTTGCAGAGGAATATTGGAACGAATTGTTCTATGTGAAAGAAAACGGAAAGTATCAGCTTGATCTGTGGAAGGCAAATGAAGTTGTGTTAAGAGAGTCAGGAATCTTAAGGGAACATCTGGAAGCGACGGCACTTTGTACGTGCTGTAACCCGGACGTCCTGTTCTCACACAGGGCATCTTGCGGGAAACGCGGCAATCTGGCGGCATTTTTGATGCTGCAATAGATTTGTGATAGAACTTGGATGGATGAAAATGCTGGAGAGATACAAAAAGAAGGAGGTATTAGATGCAATATTGGGGAATATTACTTTCAAATGAAACAGGAACTATGGATACGCTGGAAGCTACCAAGGAAAGTGTAGTGGAGACGGCGGCTGAGGTTACGAAGGAGGTTAGCAGATTTCAACAATATATTAATGATCATATACCGGATGTTATTTCTTTTGGAATGCGTATGGTGCTTGCGATTATCGTATTTATCATCGGAAAGAAGCTGATAGATCTTATCCGCAAGATTGTAAGACGGTCATTGGAAAAATCTACGGTTGATAAAGGGGTGGAGCAGTTTACGGATTCGCTTCTAAAATGTGTCCTTTATTTTATTCTGATAATTTCGCTTGTGAAACAGTTTGGGGTGGACACGACATCACTTGCAGCGCTTCTGGCTTCCGGTGGTGTTGCGTTAGGTCTTGCTTTGCAGGGGAGCCTTTCAAACTTCGCAGGAGGAGTTTTGATTCTGCTGCTGAAGCCATTTGTGGTAGGAGATTATATCATCGAGGATGCACATGGCAACGAAGGAACCGTAAAGGAGATACAGATTTTTTACACGAAGCTGGCAACGATTGACAATAAGACGATCGTTATTCCGAACGGTTCGCTTTCCAATACGAGTCTTACGAATGTGACGGCAAAGGATGAACGAAGGCTGGATATTATCGTAGGAATTGCTTATGATTCGGATTTGAAGAAGGCAAAACAACTGATCGAAACGATTTTGCGGGAAGATGAGAAGATACTGCAAGAAGAGCAAATCGTTGTTTATGTAGATAATCTGGGAGAAAGTTCTGTGGATATCGGGCTTCGTGCATGGGTACGGACGGAGGAGTATTGGACGACAAGATGGAGAGTGCTTGAGGAAATCAAGCTTACCTTTGACAGAGAGGGGATTGATATTCCGTTTCCGCAGGTTACGGTACATCAGGGGAAATAAAAGAATAGTTGAAAAGTAAAATCACTGTGACTTAAAAATATAAAGGTTACAGTGATTTTATTTTATTGTTAATCATACGGAAGAATAGAAGGGAATATATATAAATAGGGGAGAAAATATATGTTAAGGGAATTTTACACAGAAAATTATAGGAATTTAATGTTAAAGAAGAAGTTGATTCTGGAAAAGAATAATTTTTTTCTGGGGATATGTGCTTCTGGCAAGACTAACCTTTGTCAGGCAATCACAGATATTACACGTTCTATTTATAAAATTAATTTCTTTTCGGAAGAACCGATTTATTTTTATTATAAGTTTGTTGTTTGTCAGAATATAGTTGAATATGAATATAAACGTATGAAAGATGGAAGGGTGTTTCAGGTATCTGTAAGATGTGATTCATTAGGTATGGAATATAATTCAGAAGAGATTATGGATTCTCCGATTATGTTTATACACAAAGTAATAACTGTTCTAAAAGAAAGTAAGAAAGAATATGAAGTACAGTTATTGACAGATTTGCTTATTGAAATTAATTCAATTAAAATTTTAGATACGCCGTTAAAATTTGATTACAATGCATTTCTTGATTTATCTGGACAAGTTATATTTACGACGAGAAGGGTAAAAAATTTGGAGAAATATTGCAAAGATATTCATTGCTGTTACTATATCGAAAAAGGTAATATTGAACAAGTTCTCACTTTTTTTCAGAAAGATATCCGCGATATGAATGTTTTATGCAAGCTGTTGGATAAATTAGCGCCGTAATTTTTTTACGGAGAATGCTTGCGCAGTAACATTATATGGTGTAATATGAAATTACACAAAGGAGGAGAAAAATATGCTGAAAAAATTTGAAGTGAAGAATTTTAAAAATTTTGATGAGCATTTAGTTCTGGATTTAAGTAAAATTAATAATTATGAATTTAATGAAAAAGCTACTAAAAATGGGGTTTTGAAAAATGCTCTTGTGTATGGTGATAACGGCAGCGGAAAGAGTAATTTGGGTTATGCAATGTTTGATATTATTCTCCACCTGACAGATAAAGAAAAACGTTATGATCGCTATGGGTTATATACACATTTGGAGCATATGAAAGAGAATGTTACTTTTTCATATACGTTTGCTTTTGAAGAAGGTGAACTAAAATATGTATATAATAAAGCTGACGCTCAAACATTGTTATATGAATTAGTACAGATTAATGGCAACACATGCCTTGAATATCACTATACATCTCAGACCCCCCCTGTTTTGAATTTAGCGGGGGCAGAAACACTTAATACTGATTTAGGATCTCAAAATATATCTTTTGTAAAATATGTTCATAATAATACGGTATTAGATCTGGAAGATGTTAATAATATTATTTTTCGCAAATTTTTTTCATATGTGAATCGTATGTTGTGGTTTAGCAGTTTGCAGGGAAATACATACCAAGGATTTACCGCAGGTACAGAAAAAATTTCAACTCGTATTATAGAAAATAATAAAGTAAAAGATTTTCAGGAATTTTTGCATAAGCTTGGAATTGATTATGAATTAGTAGTGAAGGAAATTGATGGTGAAAAGCAATTACATTGTAAATACAAGACGGAAACGACAAATTTTTATAATGTGGCATCTACTGGAACCCAGTCTGTTACGTTGTTTTATTATTGGCTGATTCAGATGGAAGAAGTTTCGTTGGTTTTTATAGATGAGTTTGATGCCTTTTATCATAAGAATTTAGCGATTGCGGTTATAGAAGAGTTAAAGAAATTAGATGATACACAGTCTTTATTGACTACACATAATACAGATATTATGTCGAATGATTTGTTGCGTCCAGATTGTTATCTGCAGATAATTAATGGAAAAATTAAATCATTTGCAGAGTCTACGAAAAAAGAGTTAAGAAAAGCACATAACTTGCAAAAGATGTATAATGCGGGGGCATTTAATGAATAGAAAGTACATTGCAATTATATATGAAGGACAAAAAACAGAACGGATATTAATCAAAAACTTAAATCGGTGTTTCTTTGCTGATAATATAGAATTGGTTCCAATTACGTTTCCTGCTGGTGAGAATATTTATATGTTGTGGAGGCAATTAAAAGAAGATGACTTTCAAACAGATATAATTGAAGTAATCCGGGAATACAGTGAAGATGCGAAAGTTATATTAGACGGTTATACATTTCTGAAATAAATCATTATAAACATACCGTGCATGAGTTGAAAGAATATCAAGATTTCCGCAAATATACGGTAGAGGATTGGAAGATTTTTTGTAGAAATGCTGTTAGTAAATTGAATTGTCTTGTCAATAATACATATAGAATACCAAGTAGAAATGACTTCCTTAGCAGCATGAGCCAGTTGGAGTTGTTTCAAAAGCAACTGACAAAAATTATAGATGGGCAAATTGCAGTTATTAATAGCTTTCCATTGTTTTTGTTGGAATATTTTAAACCTGAATTCTGGGAGGAAATGCTGAATAGTGAGGAAATAAAATCATAATTTATTAATAAGCCCTTCTAAGCTTAGTAAAGTATACCAAAAACCGCCGCAAATTCCGTATTCAAAGAACTTGCGACGGTTTTTATATAAGCTGGAAATCGGACTTGAACCGACGACCCCTTCATTACGAGTGAAGTGCTCTACCGACTGAGCTATTCCAGCATGTGAACGCTACAAATGATATTATACAGATTTTTCAAAAAGATGCAATCATTTTTTTCGTTTTTAAAAAACTTTTTTGCGAGAACAGATTTTATTTGCATTTTGGAAAAGTTGGTGTATAATAAATTCGTGATTTATGTAAGAAGTTTGATAAACATTGGAGGAGACAAATCATGGATAGAATGGTAGGTACAGTGTCAAGAGGTGTGAGAGCACCGATTATCAGAGAAGGCGACAACATTGCGGATATCGTAGTGGATTCCGTATTGAAAGCGGCAAAGAGCGAAGGATTTGACGTACGTGATAAAGATGTGGTTGCAGTAACAGAAGCGGTTGTTGCAAGAGCACAGGGGAATTACGCACACGTTGACCAGATTGCAAAAGATGTGCATGACAAATTTGGCGATGAGACCGTTGGTATCATTTTCCCGATTTTAAGCCGTAACCGTTTTTCCATCTGTTTGAAGGGAATGGCAAGAGGACTGAAAAAAGTCGTGCTGATGCTGAGTTATCCGTCTGACGAAGTAGGGAATCATTTGATTGATTTGGATGTGATGGATGAAAAAGGCATTAACCCATGGAGTGATGTGCTGACAGAGGAACAATACAGAGAATGCTTTGGATATGAGAAACACGTATTTACCGGTGTGGATTATGTAGATTACTACAAGAGTGTAATCGAGGAAGCAGGAGCAGAAGTAGAGATTATTTTTGCGAATAATCCAAAGGTGATTTTAGATTATACAAAGAATGTATTGACATGTGATATTCATACACGTCAACGCACAAAGAGAATCTTGAAAGCCAACGGTGCCGAAAAGGTATATGGTATGGACGAGATTCTTACAGCAAGCGTAGATGGCAGCGGATACAATGACAGATACGGATTGCTTGGTTCTAACAAAGCAACTGAGGAAAGCGTAAAATTATTCCCGATCAATTGTGGAGAAGTAGTAGAGAACATTCAGAAACAATTGAAAGAAAAAACCGGAAAAGATGTTGAAGTTATGGTATATGGAGACGGCGCGTTCAAGGATCCGGTTGGAAAGATTTGGGAATTGGCTGATCCGGTAGTATCTCCGGCTTACACAAAAGGGCTTGAGGGTACTCCAAACGAAGTGAAATTGAAATATCTTGCAGATAATGATTTTGCAGAGCTTTCCGGTGATGCATTGAAAGAGGCAATCACAGAATATATCAAGGATAAAGATGAGAAGGCGGCAAGCCTTGTTGGCAGTATGGTGACACAGGGAACTACTCCGAGAAGATTAACAGATTTAATCGGTTCTCTGGCAGACCTTACAAGCGGAAGCGGTGATAAAGGAACACCAATCATCTATATCCAGGGCTATTTTGATAACTACACAAAATAGTTAAAAGATTTTATGCAAAAAAGAAAATCCTATGGAGTTGATATGCTTAAGTGCATATGATTCTCCATAGGATATTTTTGTATGCCAAGCATACGACAAAAACGTCCAGCGGACGTTTTTTAGTTCAACAAGCTCTTTTTATTTTGCCCCGAATTGAAAAAGGCCTTGACTTTTTTTGAAAAGAGGGGTGTCTTTTTGCTGGCGGTCGCGGTAAGAAAACTCGCATCCGCAGTAGTCTTGACGGTACAGTCCATATTCTTTAGAAAGTTCAATGGAACGTTTATATCCATTTTTTTTCTTGAAATCGGACTGCAGATAACGAAGTCCGTATTCGCTGGCAATGGCATTACCAATCTGATTGAGTTTATCTGCATTTTTTAACGGGCTGATGCTAAGCGTGGTTGTGAAATAATCATAGTCACATTCTTTAGCAATCCTCGCGGTTTCCCGAAGGCGTAGTTCATAACATTTAAAACAACGTTCTCCACCTTCTTTTAAATGTTCCAGCCCTTTTACAGCCTCATAAAAGAGTTCTCGGTCATAGTTTCCGGCAATGAAAGAAATGAGATATTTGGTTTTCATTTCATGAATCAGGGTCTGTTGTTCCAAGATGCGTTTTGTATATTCATTTTCCGGAAAGATGTTAGGATTGTAATAGAATACGGTAATTTCAAAATAATCGGACAGGTATTCCAGTACATAACTGCTGCACGGAGCACAGCAGCTGTGAAGTAAAAGTTTTGGAATGTGCTGTTCTTTTTGCAATGTATGAATTAATTTTTCCAATTCTTTCTGATAGTTCATAGTGATTCTCCTCGCTTTGTACTGGCAGATCAAAGGTTACTGCCACTATTTATTATTATAATCTTTTATAATAGAAAACCGCAAGCACACAAATTGTTATATTTTCATAAACTGAGGTATATGGAAATAAAAAATACGGGAGGTTGCCATGAAGCAGATACTTCAGATGCATGATGTGAATTATGCCTATCATAATATGGATGGGGAGACAAAAGCGTTGCAGGATATTACGTTTTCGATAGACGAAGGAGAGTTTGTTGCAATCGTAGGTCCATCCGGATGCGGGAAGTCTACACTTCTTTCCATGATTGCAGGATTGATTAAACCAGAAGGCGGCACAATCGAGCTTAGCGGAAGTCCTTTGGAAGAAAGCAAGAAAAACATCGGGTATATGCTGCAAAAAGATCAGTTATTTGAATGGAGAACGATTTATCATAATGTGATTTTGGGTCTGGAGATTCAGCATATGTTGACAGCCAAGACAAAAGCACGGGCAAATGAACTTTTAGATATCTATGGACTTGATAAGTTTAAAAAGGCAAAACCATCAGAATTATCAGGCGGGATGAGACAAAGAGCGGCACTTATCAGAACGCTTGTTATGGAACCGGATATCCTTCTGTTAGACGAACCGTTCTCAGCATTGGATTATCAGACGCGCCTGACTGTCGGAGATGATATCGGGCAGATTATTAAAAACGAAAAGAAAACAGCTCTTTTGGTAACACATGATTTGTCAGAGGCCATCAGCCTTGCTGACAGAGTGATCGTACTTACGAAACGGCCGGCTACGATTAGACAGACGATATCGGTTAAATTTGATTTGGAAGAAGATACGGCAATGCACCGGAGAAATGCGCCGGAGTTTAAACATTATTTCAATCAGATATGGAAGGAGTTGACGCAGGATGGAGATGATGTCAAAGTATCAGAGCCAGTATCTTAGGAAAGTGCGAAGAAACCGGCAGATCGTGACATTGACAAGAATTGTGATCCTCATCGCATTCGTAGGATTATGGGAATGGACGGCGAAAGAAGGGGTGATTGATTCTTTCGTTTTTAGCAGTCCGTCAAAGATTGTGATATGTTTTATTGATATGGTAAAGGATAAAACAATTTATGGACACATCGGAGTCACGCTTTATGAAACGGTAGCCAGCTTCCTGCTTGTAACAGTCATTGGCATTTTGTGTGCAATCATGCTATGGATATGGCCTAAGGTATCGGAAGTCTGCGATCCTTACCTGGTTGTTTTAAACAGCCTTCCTAAATCTGCGCTTGCTCCGCTTTTGATTGTCTGGCTTGGAGCAAACATGACAACGATTATCGTGTCAGGTGTTTCGGTTGCCGTTTTCGGAAGCATTTTGAACTTGCATACAAGTTTCAATGGCACGAGCCAGGATAAGATAAAGCTCATATATACACTTGGAGGAAAAAGATATCATGCACTTACGAAAGTCGTTCTTCCTGCCTCGATACCATCTATTATCAGTAATATGAAAGTAAATATCGGTTTATGTCTCGTGGGGGTTATCATAGGAGAATTTATCGGAGCAAGAAAAGGACTTGGATATCTTATTATTTACAGCAGTCAGGTATTCAAACTTGACTGGCTCTTGATGTCGATCGTAATTCTTTGCATTATTGCAATGCTGCTGTATAATTTGATTGCGGCAATAGAAAAATGGTGTCTTAAGAGGTATTAACCTAGACAAACGAAAATTCGTGTGCTAAACTATCGGTTGAATACTTTAACATGGAAAAGAGGAAAAAAGATGGCACAGTTATGGGGCGGACGCTTCACGAAGGAAACGAACCAGCTGGTATATAATTTTAATGCATCCATTTCATTTGATCAGAAGTTTTACGTGCAGGACATTACTGGTAGTATGGCACACGTGAAAATGCTTGCGAAGCAGGGGATTCTGACGGAAGAAGAAAAAGAACAGATTCTGGATGGACTGGAAGGAATCTTAACCGATGTACAGTTTGGAAAATTACAGATTACAAGTGAATATGAAGACATCCACAGTTTTGTGGAGGCGACTCTGATTGAGCGTATCGGCGAGGCAGGGAAAAAGCTGCATACCGGAAGAAGCCGTAACGACCAGGTTGCACTTGATATGAAGCTATATACAAGAGACGAGATTGAGGCGATGGATGAGCTCCTATACGAGCTTCTTGACGCCTTGTTACATATTATGGAGGAAAATCTTGACACTTATATGCCAGGATTTACACATCTGCAAAAAGCGCAGCCGGTGACTTTAGCTCATCACGTGGGGGCGTATTTTGAGATGTTCAAGCGCGACAGATTACGTCTTAAAGACATTCATAAGCGTATGAATTTATGTCCGCTTGGTTCGGGAGCATTAGCGGGGACAACATATCCTCTTGACAGAGAATATACCGCAACACTTTTAGGGTTTGACGGACCGACATTAAACAGCATGGATTCTGTATCGGACAGGGACTATCTGATTGAATTGTTATCGGCAATGTCTACAATCATGATGCATCTTAGCAGATTTTCAGAAGAAATCATTATCTGGAATTCCAACGAATATCAGTTTGTAGAGATTGATGATGCCTACAGTACCGGAAGCAGCATCATGCCGCAGAAAAAGAATCCGGATATTGCAGAGCTTGTGAGAGGAAAGACCGGGCGTGTCTACGGAGCCTTGATGTCTCTTCTGACAACGATGAAAGGTATTCCGCTTGCTTATAATAAGGACATGCAGGAAGATAAAGAATTCGTATTTGACGCAATCGATACGGTGAAGGGATGTCTTGCTTTATTTACCGGAATGTTGAATACTATGAAGTTCAAAAAAGAAAATATGGCAGCAAGTGCGATGAACGGATTTACCAATGCAACGGATGCAGCGGATTATCTTGTGAATCATGGAGTTGCTTTTCGTGATGCTCACGGTATCATTGGAAGTCTCGTCTTGTATTGTATTGAACAGGATAAGGCAATCGAAGAATTAAGCTTAGAAGAATTAAAGAAGATTTCACCGGTATTCGAAGAAGATATTTATGATGCGGTGAGTCTGGAAACCTGTGTGAACAAACGAGTGACAATAGGAGCGCCTGGGAAAGAAGCAATGGAACAGGTGATTGCGATAGAAAGAGCATATTTACAAGAGGAGGAATATTAAGATGGATAAGAAATTAAGAGTAGGTATTTTAGGTGCCACAGGTATGGTTGGACAAAGATTTATCTCTTTGCTGGAGAATCATCCGTGGTATGAGGTTGTAACAGTGGCGGCAAGTCCAAGAAGTGCAGGCAAAACATACGAGGAAGCAGTAGGCGCAAGATGGAAGATGGATACACCGATGCCGGAAGCAGTAAAAAATCTTGTTGTTGCAAATGTAAACGAAGTAGAAAAGGTTGCATCGAGCGTGGATTTCGTGTTCAGCGCAGTAGACATGACCAAAGAAGAAATCCGTGAGATCGAAGATGCATATGCAAAGACAGAGACGCCGGTGGTATCCAATAACAGCGCACATAGATGGACGCCGGACGTACCAATGGTAGTACCGGAGATCAATCCGGAGCATTTCGAGGTTATCGAATCTCAGAAAAAACGTCTGGGAACGACGAGGGGATTTGTGGCAGTAAAACCAAATTGCTCGATTCAAAGCTACGCACCGGTCCTGACCGCATGGAAAGAGTTTGAACCGGTGGAAGTTGTGGCTACGACCTACCAGGCAATTTCAGGAGCTGGGAAGACATTTAAAGAATGGCCGGAAATGGTAGAAAATATCATCCCTTACATTGGCGGTGAAGAAGAAAAGAGTGAGCAGGAGCCGCTTCGTATCTGGGGAAAAATTGAAAATGGACAGATCGTAAAAGCAGACGGTCCGGTTATCACAACACAGTGTATCCGTGTTCCGGTATTAAATGGACATACTGCAGCGGTATTCGTAAAATTCGCAAAGAAACCAACGAAGGAACAGCTTATTGAAAAACTAATAAACTTCAGAGGCTTGCCGCAGGAATTAGAACTGCCAAGCGCACCGAAACAGTTTATCCAGTATTTGGAAGAGGACAATCGTCCTCAGGTGCATCTGGACGTGAATTTTGAAAACGGTATGGGCATATCTGTGGGACGTTTAAGAGAAGACAGCGTATATGATTACAAATTCGTAGGATTATCCCACAATACCGTACGCGGTGCAGCAGGCGGCGCAGTGCTTTGTGCAGAGACATTGACTGCAAAAGGATATATTCAGGCAAAATAATCCGGTAGATAAATAAAAGAGAAGTCTATGTAAAATAATAGATTTCTCTTTTTTGACTATGTAATTTTTACGGATAAAGTGGTAAGATAATAGAAAGTGTGAAAAGAAGGAGTCGGGAAGAATGGGAAAAAAGGAATACACTTATACGCAGAACAGAGAGATTTCCTGGCTGCGTTTTAATGAAAGAGTATTGCAGGAAGCACGCGATGTGTCGGTACCGCTTTTGGAACGGATGAAATTTGTGGCAATTTTTACGAGCAACCTGGACGAATTTTTCATGATTCGCGTAGGGAGCCTTTATGATATGGCGGTTATGGGGCATGAAGCAATCGACTCGCGTTCCGGTATGAATGCCAAGGAACAATTAGAGGCGATTTACGAGGCGGTTGCACCGCTTTACAAAGAAAGGGATAAGACATATTCAGATATCAAAAAGCAGCTGGCGCCGTATGGGGTGTGCAGTCTTGATTTTAAGGCGCTGGAACAAAAAGAGAAAAAATTTGTAAAAAAATATTTTAAAGAACAGGTGCTGCCGGTATTGTCGCCGCAGATTGTGGATGCCAGTCATCCATTTCCGCATCTTCTGAATAAAGAAATTTATGTAGTTGCAAAACTTAAAAAAGATGATACACAGATGTTTGGAATCGTTCCGGTGCCGCAGTATATTTCCGACGTGGTATATCTGCCGGGACATGATATCCGTTATATTCGTATGGAAAAGGTGATCATGGAATACTTAGAGCTCGTATTCGAAAAATATGAGGTTTCGAATAAGAACTATATCTGTGTGACACGAAATGCGGATATTACACCGGATGATGATTCATTTGATGATGATATGGATTTCCGTAATAAGATGAAGGAAGTTTTGCATAAGAGAAGAAGGATGGCGGTGGTTCGTTTTGAGACGGCGGAACCGCTGGACAAAGAGACGGAAAAGTATTTTTGTACCCGTTTAAAAATTGAGCCGAAACAGATTTTCAGGACAAAGATGCCGATGAAGCTAGGGTTTATTTTTGAGATGGCGGAGAAGGTTCCGGAGCCGATGAAGCGTTCTTTGATTGATGTTCCATTTAAGCCACAGCCGTCCGGCATGCTTATGGAGGGGAATATAACAAGACAGATCAAGAAAAAGGATGCACTTTTATTCTATCCGTATGAAACGATGGACCCGTTTTTACAACTTATAAGAGAAGCTTCCACAGATCCGAATGTGCTGACGATTAAGATTACGATTTATCGTTTGGCAAAGAAAGCAAGACTAGTGGAATATTTATGCGCGGCAGCAGAAAACGGCAAAGAGGTTACCGTTCTTATCGAACTTCGGGCAAGATTTGATGAGCAGAATAATATTGACTGGTCAGAACGTCTCGAAGAAGCCGGATGTCGTGTTATCTATGGCATGGAAGGATATAAGGTACATTCTAAAGTGTGTCTCATTACATATCGCAATCGCAATGATATTGAATATATTACGCAAATCGGGACCGGTAACTATAATGAAAAGACAGCCGCTATGTATACGGACTTATCACTTATGACGGCAAATCGTGCTATTGGTGAGGACGCTGCCGTATTTTTTCAGAACATGTCCATTGGGAATCTGGAAGGGAATTATGAACATTTGATCGTAGCCCCGGTCAGCTTAAAAGCAACGATACTTCGTCTTATGGATGAAGAAATCAAAAAAGGCAAGGATGGACGCATTGTGATGAAGATGAATTCTGTGACCGATACAGACTTCATAGAAAAGCTCTCTGAGGCGTCCAAAGCGGGTGTGAAGATCGATATGATTGTCAGGGGTATTTGCTGTGTACTGCCGGGAGTGGAAAAAGAGACAGAGAATTTGTCCATTATGAGTATTGTAGGGCGTTACCTGGAGCATGCACGCATATTTTCTTTCGGTACAGGTTCTGAGCAGAAGATTTATATCGGTTCTGCCGACATGATGACGCGAAATACGGAGAAACGTGTGGAAGTGGCATGTCCAATTTATGATGATACCATACGAAAAGAAATCAATCATATTTTGAAGGTGATGCTCTCGGATAATATTAAAGGGAGAAAACTGCAGAACAACGGCATTTATACGAAAAAGGAGCAAAAAGAGCCGTTTATCAACTCCCAGGAAGTATTTATGCGGGAGGCAATGTTCAAGGGAAGAAGTGTAAAGAAGAAAGAAGATAAGACTCCTTTCTGGAAAAAGTTGAAAAAAATCTGGAAACGTTAAAGGAAGTATATGGGGAAAGCATTATATATAGCAGAAAAACCAAGTGTTGCACAGGAATTTGCGAAAGCATTAAAATTAAATACGAGCAGAAAAGATGGGTACTTAGAATCCCAGGATTCCATTGTTACCTGGTGTGTAGGGCATCTTGTAACAATGAGCTATCCTGAAGTGTACGATGAGAAGTATAAGAAATGGAGTCTTGCGACGCTGCCATTTATCCCGCAAGCATACAAGTATGAAGTAATACCGGCGGTGGAAAAGCAATTTAGGATTGTGAAAAGTCTTTTGAACAGGAGTGATGTAGATACGATTTATGTGTGTACAGACTCCGGAAGAGAAGGAGAATACATTTACCGTCTCGTGGAACAGATGGCAGGAGTGAAGGGAAAGAAGAGAAAAAGAGTCTGGATCGATTCACAGACAGAGGATGAGATTCTCCGTGGGATACGTGAGGCGAAGGATTTATCAGATTACGATAATCTGTCTGCTTCGGCGTATCTTAGGGCGAAGGAAGATTATCTGATGGGAATCAATTTTTCAAGACTTCTGACGCTAAAATACGGCAGCAGCATTTCTAATTATTTAGGCAGCCGTTATACGGTGCTTTCGGTAGGGCGCGTGATGACCTGCGTACTTGGAATGGTAGTAAGAAGAGAGCGGGAAATCCGCGACTTCGTAAAGACGCCATTTTATCGTGTTATCAGTTATATGAAAGCAGAGGAAGCCGGATTCGAGGGTGAATGGAGGGCGGTGAAAGGTTCAAGATATTTTGAAGCTTTTGATCTATACAAAGAGAATGGATTTAAAGAGCGCAGGAAAGCAGAAGAGTTGATTGCATACCTGAGTGAACCGTCACCCATACAGTGTCAGATTACAGCGCTGGAAAAGAAACAGGAAAAGAAGAATCCTCCTCTTTTATATAATTTGGCAGAGCTTCAAAATGAATGTTCGAAACGATTTAAGCTAAGTCCGGATGAGACGCTTCGGATTGTGCAGGAACTTTATGAGAAGAAGCTTGTAACGTACCCAAGAACAGATGCCAGAGTGCTGTCGACAGCGGTAGCAAAAGAAATACATAAGAATTTGAATGGATTATCCAAATATGAGATGGCAGCGCCGTATCTTGAGGATATTCTTGCTATGCAAAGTCATAAGGGACTTGAGAAGAGCCGTTATGTCAATGACAAACAGATCACGGATCATTATGCGATCATTCCGACTGGTCAAGGGCTTTTAGCTTTGAAATCTGTATCATCAACCGCAAAAGCGGTATATGATATTATCGTAAGGCGTTTTTTAAGTATTTTTTATCCGCCTGCTATTTACCGCAAAGTATCGATTACGACAAAGATCAAAGAAGAAAGCTTTTTTTCCAGCTTTCGAGTGCTGGAATCCGAAGGGTATTTGAAGGTAGTGGGGATACCGACAAAGAAAGGCGCTTCGGATTGTGACAAAGAAGGCGGAATGGATGAGAATAAAGATACTTCATTTTTTGAAAAGATCAAAACGCTGAAAAAAGGAGATATACTTACTGTGACTTCGCTGGAAGTAAAAGAAGGTGAAACGTCACCGCCAAAGAGATATAATTCCGGTTCTATGATTCTGGCTATGGAAAATGCGGGACAGCTTATCGAGGATGAAGAGCTGCGTGCCCAGATAAAGGGAAGCGGAATCGGAACGAGTGCAACAAGAGCTGAGATTCTAAAGAAACTTATTCATATCAAATATCTGGCATTGAATAAAAAGACGCAGATCATCACACCGACGTTGCTTGGCGAGATGATCTATGACGTGGTGGACAATTCGATTAAGTCACTTTTGAACCCGGAGCTTACCGCAAGTTGGGAAAAAGGGTTGACATATGTATCAGAAGGTGATATTACATCAGAAGAATACATGATGAAATTAGAACATTTTATCAGGAGCAGGACGAGCGGAGTACTAGGACTTAACAATCAGTATCAGTTAAGACAGTTTTACGACCGGGCCGCAAGATTCTATAAGAAACCAGTAAAAAAGCAAAGCAGTAAGCAAACAAGTAAGGAGTGACAACATGAAAGAATTAACCGTAGCAGCACTTTATGATCTGAATGAGACAATTGCGAAAGATATTTTTGATGGAGCGACATACCCATGGGAGGTGCTTCCGAAGATTAAAGATTTTATTCTTGAACTTGGCAATTCACTTTCCGAAGAGGAATATGAGAAAGCGGGAGAAAATATCTGGATTGCAAAAAGTGCAAAAGTAGCGCCAAGCGCATCTATCACAGGCCCTGCAATTATTGGGAAGGATGCCGAAGTAAGACATTGTGCGTTTATCCGAGGCAATGCGATCGTAGGTGAAGGGGCAGTGGTCGGGAATTCTACCGAACTTAAAAATGTCATTTTATTCAATAAAGTACAGGTGCCGCATTACAATTATGTGGGAGATTCCATTCTTGGATACAAGGCGCATATGGGTGCAGGCTCCATTACATCTAATGTAAAATCCGACAAGACACTTGCGACGGTGAAGACCGCGGATGGTGTGATTGAGACGGGACTTAAAAAATTCGGAGCTATGCTTGGCGATGAGGTAGAAGTAGGATGCGGAACGGTATTGAATCCTGGAAGCGTAGTCGGAAGCCATAGCAATATCTATCCGCTTTCCATGGTAAGAGGATATGTTCCGGCAGGAAGCATTTATAAAAAGCAGGGAGAAATTGTAGAGAAAAATTAAAACTTCCTTTGAAAAAAGAAGTTGCAAATAAAAAACGCTTGTTATATACTTGTACTAAATCAATGGTACAGTATACAGGCGTTTTTTGATGAGAAAAACCATGCAGCCGTATCAGAACGAGGATGTTATAGCGAGGGGGAAAAGCATATGTTAGAGATACAGAACTTAAGTAAGTCTTATGGAAAAAATCTGGCAGTGGATCAGGTGAATTTTACGGTTCCGGATGGAATGATTGGGATTTTACTTGGACCAAACGGGGCAGGGAAGTCTACGATCATTAAAAGCATTGCGGGGCTTTTGCGATATAAAGGCGGTATCGGTATCCAGGGAATGTCTTCAAAAACACTGGAAGCCAAAAAGTTATTCGCCTATGTACCGGAGATTCCGGCAATGTTCGAGGCGCTCACGGTCAAAGAGCATATCGAGTTTGTGAGAAAAGCATATCAAAGTACGATTACGGATGCAGAAATGCAAGCCCTTCTGAAGCGTTTTGAGATGGAGGATAAACAGGATAAGCTAGGCAACGAATTGTCTAAAGGAATGATGCAGAAAGTGAGTATCTTATGTGCGCTTGCTATCAAACCGAAAGTGATCTTACTGGATGAACCAATGGTAGGATTAGATCCGAAAGCCATCAAAGAATTAAAAGAGGTAGTGGTCGAACTTCGTGATCAGGGAACGACGGTACTTATCAGTACGCATATGCTCGAGATGGTAGAAGGTATCTGGGATGTTATGTTTGTGATGGAAAAAGGAAAGATTATCGGCTCTTATACGAAAGAACAGGTCGGAGATAAAGATTTGGACGAGCTGTTCTTCGAGATGACAGGCGGTGAACGTTCATGAAAGCATTGTGGTATATAACAAAACGAGGTATGGCGAATCGGGTACGCAAGGCGCTTAGGAAGCCGGTTACCTATCTGTATCTTGTATTAGGAATATTTTATGTAGTTATATTGGGAGCCGGTCTGGGTTCGATGATCAAAGACGCGAAGTTTGATTCCTATTATGGGCTGTATGTCATCTTGGCAATTATGATTTTCTATTTCATACCGATGAACTTTGTCGCCTATATGAAGAAAAAGGGAATTATTTTCACGCCCGCACATACGCATTTTGTGTTTCCTGCGCCGGTAGAACCGAAAAAAGTGCTGCTGTATATGTCGATAAAGAATTTTTTGATGACCTTTGTATTGTTTTTTCTGTTATCCATTATTGGAGTTATTGGATTCCAAGTGCCTTTTGGGAAAATGCTGCTCATTTTCCTGACTGGTTCGGTGTCTAATTTTCTTTTGGAGGGAAGCCTTATTATTGGCATTTACGGAAAGGAAAATTTAGATGATAAAAAATCGAAGATACTTACTGGCATACTTGGCATGATTCTGGCATTGTTGGTTGTCTTTATCATATGGTATATCCGCAAAAATGGATTTACGATTGCGTCTATGAAGCAGATTCTGGAGCAGAAAGCGTTGCTCATGATTCCACTGCTTGGCTGGAATCTGGCGGTGTACCGTTTGATTTTATTTGGAGCAGAGACGGTAACGATCATCTGTGCCGCCTTGTACATGATAGTAGTAGTGACGGCCGTTATTCTGGCATACAAAATGAAATGCAGCGGTGGTTATTACGAGGAAGCGGCAAAGTTCGCAGATGACTATGTGGAATTCCGAAGTAAAAAGAAAAAAGGGGAAGTAGCTCTTACGATAGGAAAACGAAAGTTCAGAAAAACGTCCGGGCATATCAAAGGGAGCAAAGCTTCGGCGATTTTATACAGGCAGCTTTGCGAGTATCAAAAAGAGAGATTTTTTATTTTTGGTTATGTAACAGTAATCAATGCCATAGTGGCAGGTATTATGATTTATGTGAATCAAGAGCTGGAAGGAATGCATCCAGGGCTTTTTCTGCTTGGAATTGCAGCATATGCGGTACTTCTTACTTCCGGATATCTTGGAAAATGGGGAAAAGAATTGAAAAATCCATATATTTATCTGATCCCGGATAAACCATGGAAGAAAATGTGGTATGCCACCATGATGGATCATATAAGAGCGCTTGTGGATGGAAGCGTTCTGGTGATTCCAATCGGAGTGATGTGGAAGGTTCCGGTATGGCAGATGATTGCGGTTATTTTGATCTATGTGGCTCTGCAGGCGAATAAAATGTATCTGAAGATTTTTGCAGACAGTATCCTGGGAGATACGCTGGGAAAACTGGGGAAAGATATTATGCGCGTGGTGATTCAGGGAAGCACGCTTGGTATCGGGGTTCTTCTTGCCGTTTTGGCTGGAATCTTTATTCATGTAAACTGGGTATTTCCAATCATTCTTTTCTATTGCGTAATCATTACCGTACTTATTGCGATGATAGCGTCTGCTAGATTCGAAGTGTTAGAACAACAGGATTGATCATATTGGATTATAAAGTGTCAGAATGAAAGTTCGTAACAGTTCAGCCATAACAGCTCGGATTAGCTGCTTTGCAGCCTATTTCGCCACATGCGTGGCTAAATCCTCGCTTATGGCAGAGCGCCATATACAAAGTCACAAAAAAATCTTCGTTTTCAAACAAGTTTGAAAACGAAGATTTTTTTGTGACTTTGTGCATGGCTGAACTGTTACGAAAGTTCTGGCACTTTTTTCTTGACAACAGAAAAATACTCTGGTATTATGAAAAAGCACTAAAGAGTTTAATGCTTTAAAGCGCAACGGTTTAAAGTGAAAAAACAGAAGCGAGGAGAGAGTGAAATGGCAGTCAAATTAATGTTACTAGTTGTATTTTTTGCAGTGATGGTTGCAGTTGGTGTCTATGCACGCAGGCATACGTCGAGCGTGGATGGATTTGTGTTAGGGGGACGTCAGGCGGGACCTTGGCTTACCGCTTTTGCATATGGTACTTCTTATTTTTCTGCAGTTGTATTCGTAGGTTATGCAGGACAGTTTGGATGGAAATACGGAATTGCTTCCACATGGATCGGACTTGGGAATGCCTTTATCGGAAGCTTGCTCGCGTGGGTTGTACTTGGAAGAAGAACGAGGGTTATGAGCCAGCATTTGAATTCCAAGACAATGCCGGATTTCTTCGGAGAGAGATTTGGGAGTAAGTCTTTAAAAATTGTTGCTTCAGCAATTGTATTTATATTTCTTGTACCATATACCGCATCGGTATACAATGGATTATCCAGACTTTTTGGAATGGCGTTTGATATTCCATATACTGCATGTGTGATAGGTATGGCAGTATTTACCGGTATCTATGTCATTCTTGGAGGATACATGGCAACAGCGATCAATGACTTTATCCAGGGGATTATCATGCTGGTTGGAATTGTAGCGGTAATTGCGGCAGTACTTAGCGGTCAGGGTGGATTCATGGAAGCGATTCAGCAGATGGCAAAGATTCCAAGCGATGTGCCGATTACAGCGGGGCAGCAAGGTGCATTTACTTCGTTTTTCGGACCGGATCCTTTAAATCTTTTAGGAGTTGTGATTTTGACGTCTCTTGGAACATGGGGACTTCCTCAGATGATACATAAGTTTTATGCGATCAAAGATGAAAAGTCTATTAATACAGGAACTGTGATTTCGACTGTTTTTGCGGTCATTATTTCAGGAGGATGCTATTTTCTTGGAGGATTTGGAAGATTGTTTGATCATCCGTCATTGCATGATGAAGCAGGAAACATGATTTACGATGGTATCATTCCATATATGCTTTCAACATTGCCGGATATCCTGATCGGTATCGTGGTAGTATTGGTTCTGTCAGCATCAATGTCAACCTTATCTTCTTTGGTATTGACTTCCAGTTCAACACTGACGCTGGATTTCTTAAAAGGAAACATTATAAAGAAAATGAGTGAGAGAAAACAGGTTGTTACCATGCAGATTCTGGTTGTGTTCTTTATTGGATTGTCAGTTGTGCTTGCGATTAATCCGCCGGTATTTATCGCACAGCTTATGGGAATCTCATGGGGAGCTTTGGCAGGAGCATTTCTGGCACCATTCCTTTACGGTTTGTACTGGAGAGGAGTCACAAGGGCATCCGTTTGGGCAAGTTTTGCATGCGGTGTCGGAATCACGGTATCCAATATGTATTTTAAATACATCGCTTCCCCGATCAATGCCGGTGCGATTGCAATGATCGCAGGACTTGTTGTAGTTCCGGTGGTGAGTCTGATTACACCAAAGATGTCAAAGAGCAAGACAGAAGAAATCTTTTCGTGTTACGATGAAAAAGTCCTGATATCGAAAAAACGTTCCTTAGAAGGATAGAAAATAAGGATAGAGAAATACAGAGAAATGTACTTTGGATGGAAAATGTTCCGAAGTACATTTTTTTCTTGAAAAGAAAAAGGAAAACTGATAGTGTAACTATATGGGAATCATAAGAGAAAAAAGGGATTGACTTTTCAGAATAAGTATAATACTATATTAAACAGAAGAACGAACATAAGTTCGTGATTGAGAAGGAGATAAAAAAGAATGGCGAACGAAGATAAAATAAAAGCGCTCGATGCGGCGATTTCTAAATTAGAGAAAGATTTCGGAAAAGGAACAGTGATGAAGCTTGGGGATGCAAATGCACATGTAGCGGTAGAGACAGTGCCGACAGGGTCTTTAAGCCTTGATATTGCACTTGGACTTGGCGGTGTTCCAAGAGGTCGTGTTATTGAAATATATGGGCCGGAATCAAGCGGTAAGACAACAGTTACATTACATATGATTGCAGAGGTACAAAAAAGAGGAGGCATTGCAGGATTTATTGATGCAGAGCATGCATTGGATCCGGTTTATGCTAAGAATATCGGCGTAGATATTAATGAATTGTATATTTCTCAGCCGGACAGCGGGGATCAGGCGCTTGAGATCGCGGAAACGATGGTACGTTCCGGAGCGATGGATATCATCGTAATTGACTCTGTGGCGGCGCTTGTTCCAAGACAGGAGATTGAAGGAGATATGGGAGACAGCCATGTAGGGCTTCAGGCACGTCTTATGTCTCAGGCGCTTCGTAAGCTGACGCCGGTTATCAGTAAGTCGAATTGTGTTGTGATTTTTATTAACCAGCTGCGCGAAAAAGTAGGTGTGATGTTTGGAAATCCGGAGACGACTACGGGCGGCCGTGCACTTAAGTTTTATTCTTCCATCCGTATGGATGTCAGAAAGATTGAGACTTTGAAGCAGGGCGGAGAGATGGTTGGAAACCGTACCAGAGTTAAAGTGGTAAAGAATAAGATCGCGCCTCCGTTTAAAGAGGCTGAATTTGACATTATGTTTGGAAAAGGAATTTCGAAAGAGGGGGATATCCTCGATCTTGGAGCGAGCGTGAATATCATAAGCAAGAGTGGGTCATGGTATGCTTACAATGGTGATAAGATTGGTCAGGGACGAGAAAATGCGAAAACGTATCTTAATACCCATCCGGAAGTGATGGAGGAGATTGAGAAGAAGGTACGGGAGCATTATCAGCTTGGTGATGCAGCAGAAAAGGATACGCCGGAGGAGTCATAGAATATGGCAGAAGAGGATTTGCTGAAAAAAGCGAAGCTTAGAGCGATGTATCTTTTGAATATATGTGACCGCACTGAAGCAGAATTAAGAGAAAAGCTAAAAAAGAACGAGTATCCGCAAGAAATCATAGAACAGGCAATGCAATATGTGAAGTCTTTTGGATATATTAATGATCTTCGATATGCCGAGAATTTTATTCGCAGCAGAAAAGAGAAAAAAAGTAAAAAAGAGATTCTTTATTTATTGTCTGAGAAAGGCATTGCGAGTGAAATTATCGCAAGTGCGGTGGAAGAATATTACCACGAAGAGGACGGTGTTCTTGCAATACGTGCGTTACTCAAGAAAAGACATTATGAGAGTAAAACGGCTGATGACAAGGAGAGACAAAAGACGTATGGCTATCTGGCGCGGAAAGGTTTTTCCTATCGTGATATAATGAAAGCGCTGCAGGCAGAGGAAGAGATATAGAAGGATTGCGACAGCAGAAATAAGACAAGAATCGGCAAGTGATACAAGTTTCTAATAGGAATGCTTGACATATTTGTTAAAATAATATAAAATTTATATGTTGTATTTATGTACAATGAAAATTAAATAAGGAGGTGCTCCTGTGCCAATCGATGTAATAATTGCTGTAGTTGTAACACTTATTTTAACAGCTGGGATTACTTATCAGCTTACAGTTTCTAATCTGAAGAAGAATGCAGAAAGCAAGATTGGAAATGCAGAAAGTAAGGCCAGAGAAATCATCGATGATGCGTTGAAAACTGCGGAAACGAAGAAAAAAGAAGCCCTCTTGGAAGTAAAAGAAGAGTCCATTAAGACAAAGAATGAGCTTGAAAAAGAAACCAAGGAAAGACGTGCTGAGATACAGCGTTACGAAAAGCGTGTGTTATCTAAAGAAGAAGCACTGGATAAGAGGGCGAGTGCGATTGAGCAGCGTGAAACAGCATTTGCAGCAAGAGAAGAAAAGATTAAGCGTAAGGAAGAGAAAGCAGAAGAGCTTAGTCAGCAAAGAGTACAGGAACTAGAAAGAATCTCAGGATTAACCTCCGAACAAGCAAAAGATTATCTGTTAAAAACTGTTGAAGATGATGTGAAGCATGATACTGCAAAAATGATCAAAGAATTGGAAGTTCAGGCAAAAGCAGAAGCTGATAAAAAGGCGAAAGAATATGTTGTAAGCTCAATTCAAAGATGTGCAGCAGATCATGTGGCAGAGACTACGATCTCTGTGGTACAGCTTCCAAGTGATGAGATGAAGGGAAGAATTATCGGTAGAGAGGGACGTAATATCCGTACACTTGAGACAATGACGGGAGTAGAGCTTATTATCGACGATACTCCGGAAGCGGTAGTCTTATCAGGCTTCGATCCGATTCGAAGAGAAGTTGCAAGAATTGCTCTTGAAAAATTAATTGTTGACGGACGTATTCATCCGGCAAGAATTGAAGAAATGGTAGAAAAAGCGCAGCGTGAAGTAGAGTCCATGATTCGTGAAGAAGGAGAGGCAGCAGCATTAGAGGTTGGTGTTCATGGTATTCATCCGGAGCTGATTCGTCTGCTTGGAAGAATGAAATTCCGTACCAGTTATGGGCAGAATGCGTTGAAGCATTCTATAGAAGTGGCTCAGCTTGCAGGTCTTTTGGCCGGGGAGATCGGTCTGGATGTAAGAGTGGCAAAAAGAGCCGGACTTTTACATGATATCGGAAAATCTATCGATCATGATGTGGAAGGCTCCCATATTCAGATTGGTGTTGACTTATGCAGAAAGTACAAAGAATCTGCAGTTGTCATCAATGCCGTGGAAGCGCATCATGGTGATGTAGAACCGGAAACACTGCTTGCATGTATCGTACAGGCGGCAGATACGATTTCGGCTGCTCGACCGGGAGCAAGACGAGAGACATTAGAAACATATACAAACAGATTAAAACAATTAGAAGATATCACAAACCAATTTAAGGGTGTGGATAAATCTTTTGCTATTCAGGCAGGTAGAGAGATTCGAGTTATGGTAGTTCCAGAACAGGTATCTGATGATGATATGGTATTGCTGGCGAGGGATATTTCAAAACAGATTGAATTTGAATTAGAATATCCTGGACAGATTAAGGTAAATGTAATTCGTGAATCACGAGTTATAGACTACGCCAAATAATTTCGGATAGAACCCCGTATGTTGTAATAGATAATTTACAATATGCGGGGATTTTTTATGATATAGGATTAGGGTGTCAAAAGACACATTAATAAATATCTAATTTTGTTTGTACCTTGAAAATTTAACACGAATTGGTTTGAAAATATTAAATTTAGAACCATTAACAGAAAGTGAACTTGATTTTTTGATGATTAGTTATGCTATCTCTTTTTCAGAGGCACAATAAACCAAACTATTTTCATAATCCAATAGCTTTTGAAAATTCAGAGCTGCGATTTTGAATCCGAAATGTAACCGAGTCTGTTTTTTACCATGTGTCGGGATTTTATCTACATGATATTTTCTGCGAAGCAGTGACGGTAATGATTCTACTCCATTTCGGAAATGCGCATATTGCTTGAAGTCTTCTGTTTTCATAAAACGAAGTTGTTTTGCTCGATTGACTGCTTTCCAAGATAGCTCTTTTAGCGCATTGTTTAGGCGTAAACGTGGTTTGCATTCTGCCAGGTATGGACAGTCTGCACAGTCACATTTTTTAAACAATGCATCACAACGATCATTGTGCTCATCATAGCGGCACTGATATGGCTTTTTATGATTGATACACTCCAACAGTTCATGCCCATCTTCACTAAAAATAAACTCTGCAAAAATATCAGCTGGTTTTATCCCGGTAAAATTCGTAGTGATTAACCGGATGCCATGTTTAGCAGCTTCGGCAACATTAACCTCGCTGCCGTAAGCACCGTCAGCAATCAGTAATACTTCCTGTTCGTATATCGGTTCCTTAGCTAAATGATCTTTCATGAATTGGCTGTCTCCGTATATGTTTTGTTCGTATGCATAATCGGTAATCAAGCTTTTGTTTTCCCCTACGGTTTCTGTGAGATTTGCTACGTATCCTAAATGTTTACCTCCTGCTTTTCTTCGAAAAGTGGCTTCCGGATCAGATGGATTTAACAACACCTTTGATGGATTTTCTTTTTCCTTTTTTTTACGCAATCTGCGGGTTCCATCGTCATTGAAGATAGTTTGTTCTTTGAGTAAACGTATCAACAGTTGATATTCGCTGGTATCATCAAAATATCCTTCACATAGTTCCAGAAGCTTTTCGGCATCATGCATTACAACAATTGTTCTTTCGTTGGCATCCAGTTCACGCTGGTGATAGGTAAATGCATTGTAATCATCTTTTTCCACATAATGTTTTTGCTTTTCTGGTAGAGTAATCCCTCTACTAACCATAACTTTTGCTAAATTTGCAGTACAAGTATAGAAAAGCTCTAATAGTGAAAGATTTCGGATATTTGCCGCAATCATCATACTGTCCATTCTCTGCATAGAAGGGGTAAGACCCATAAATTCAGATATTTCTTTGGCTAAAGAAGTAACACATGTATGAATCAAGTCAATACCGGTTTCTGTTTCATAAGCAAGGCATCTTGCACGAAATCTACTCAGAGTCCTGTCGCTCAAGGGCTGTTCTTCAAAACTAGTTGTATGAAGAGCATACTGATACCGTATATCAAACATTAGAGCCTGAACAAGTTCATCATCACTATCACCAAGTGCTTCTTTGAGAATCAATGCACCAACGATTACATTTACGGGAGTATTTGGACGAGAAGCTTTATTGCTATACAATACAGAAAATATATCTTCGTTTATGGCAGGAAAAATCCTATCCGCAAAAGTTTTTGCCCATGATTTTTCCAAAAACTTACGTTCCCTTTCTGTCAGATTAAATGTGTTGTCAGTCAACGACATTTGTTGACTATTATTTGATACAAAAGCCATGTGAATCACCTCCAAATTTGATATTTATATTTTACCAAATGTTCGGATGGATTGATATATCGTGTTAAATTTTCAAGGTACAAATTTGTATCAAAGGTCAATGACCTTTTGACACCCTAATCCTATATCATAAAATCCTCCGGGAGGATACGCACTGCGACGTACAATGAAGTTGTCGTATGCGACCGCCGCAGGCGCCAAAATGTGCGAAGCACATTTTGAGTTCTAAAGAAGAGTTACGCCCAGGCGCCGGGCGAGAGAAGCCAATATTAAAGTAGATCAATGGTCTACGGGAGGCGTGAAATCAAGTACCTCGAAGATCGGTATAACCTGATCGGCCGGTATAATGATGGAAACTTTTCTGAAGCATATGCCACCTTTTGATCCCATTGACAGCAAAAATCATATGCAGCAGATCTGGAAAAAAGTCAGAAAGCAAGGAGAGTTGACAATGGATAATCCTCATGTTAGATTATAGGTAATGAAAAGCTTAAGTGCTTTTGCGGCGACAGAGAGGAGCTACCCGTCCCGACTTTGCGGGCAATAGAAATACAAAGAAGCTCTCTGCCTATGGAGTATCATAGGACCTGCTCCCAGAATTGCAATTCATAAAAGAAAAGATTAGCCTGGGCTTAATTGCTCAGGCATTTTTCTTTTATGGGTGAAAAATATGGAATGTGGAACAAGAGAGGACTTGACGGATGGCAAATCAGAAGTTGTTGGAAGTCTTTTTGAATACAAAAAGGATTATATGTATGAGTGATTACTATATCCATATATCGAAAAAGATTATCCATGTGACAAATTTAGAAAATATGATACCACATTTAATGGGAATGCAATACATTGGTAAACCGGATATGTTCACAGGAGACAGAGGAGCATATATGATTAAGAAGCAACGGTTGAAGCAACTTGACAATAATTTACCGTCAAATTTTGTCTGACTTAGCATACATTTACCATTACCCCAACGAAGATATGCGGGTTAGCGAGAATTTTTTTGAAAAAAAGTCAAAAAAGTTCGTAGCAATCACTTGACATTAAAGGGATGGGGGAATTGAAGTGGGCTTGCCCACTTTGTTGTGATATGGGACAGTCTTTGATTTCCTAAAAAAGGAAAACGTGTTATAATTAAACAAACAACATCACGGATAAAAAGAAGGAGGGCAAAGATGATAAAATTTGGAACGGGTGGCTGGAGAGCTGTAATCGGAGATGAGTTTACCAGGGAGAATATTCAAAAACTTGCGAAAGCAATGGCATTTAAGATGAAAGCGGAAGGTGTGGATAAAGAGGGATTGGTAATCGGATACGACCGCAGATTCCTTTCGAAAGAGACTGTATATTGGACTTGTGAGGTTATGGCGGCAGAGGGAATTAAAGTATGGTTCGTGAACCGTTCGTCACCGACGCCGCTTATTATGTATTATGTAATGAAGCATGACTATCCATATGGAATGATGGTAACAGCAAGTCATAATCCGTCTCTTTATAATGGAATTAAAGTGTTTACAAGGGGCGGAAGAGATGCTAATGAAGAGCAGACGAAAGATATTGAGAAATATTTGAAGAAGGTGGAGGATTTTGTAGCAGAGGGCGGAATCATAGAACGTGCCGATTATGATCAGGCTGTGGCGGAGGGCATGGTAATAGAATTTAATCCGCTCAATGAGTATCTGGATAATATTATCGAGCGGATTGATATGGAAGCGATCAAACATTCCGGCTTGTTTGTAGCGGTAGATCCGATGTTTGGTGTTAGCCTTACTTCGCTTAAGACGATTCTTGCGATTGCAAGATGCGATATGGATTTTATCCATACAGAGCATGACACATTGTTTGGAAGGAAGCTTCCGGCACCAACGGAACACACATTGAAAGAATTGCAGGGCTATGTGGCGGAGCATGGCTGTGATCTTGGAATTGCAACCGATGGTGACGCAGACCGTCTTGGCGTTATCGATGATGAAGGAAAATATCTGCATCCAAATGATATTTTGGTTCTTTTATATTATTATCTGATTCGTTATAAAGGATGGAAAGGGCCGGTGGTAAGAAATATCGCAACTACGCATATGCTGGATAAAGTAGCAAATGCATTTGGAGAAAGCTGCCATGAGGTTCCGGTTGGATTCAAGCACATCTCATCTAAGATGCAGGAAACGGGCGCGATTATCGGTGGTGAATCTTCAGGCGGACTTACGGTAAAAGGGCATATTAATGGAAAGGACGGCATTTATGCCGCGATGCTTCTTGTAGAAATGATTGCAGTAAGCGGCAAGAAACTCTCTGAGATTATGGAAGACATCTATGCAGAATTTGGAAAGCTGGAGATGGAAGAAAGGGATTATAAGTTTACTCAGGAAAGGAAAGAGGCAATCTATAAAATGTTGATGGAAGACAGAAAACTTCCGAATATGCCATATGAGGTGGAAAAGGTATCATATTTGGATGGCTGCAAGGTATACTTTAAAAATGGCGGATGGATTATTGCAAGATTCTCAGGTACGGAACCGCTGCTTCGTATTTTCTGTGAAATGGAAAACATAAAACAGGCAAAAGCATTATGTGATATTTATGAGGAGTTTTTAGGGCTGGTATAAAAAACTTGTATCAAAGAAAAGAGAGGAAATGAAATGGCAGAACATATAAAACGGATTGAGCGTAAACTGGTATATCAGGGAAATATTTTGGGATTTTATGAGGATACGATGCAGACGCCGGATGGCAAGACTGCAAAATGGGATTTCCTTCATCATAAAGGAGCGGCGGCAGTTGTGCCAGTGACGGACAAGGGTACCATTTTAATGGTGGAACAATATCGCCCGGCATTGGAACGGTTTACGTTGGAGATTCCGGCAGGAGCATTGGACGCACCAGGAGAACCAGGCGAAATCTGTGCGGCAAGAGAACTGGAAGAAGAGACGGGTTATCGAAGCGATGATTTGGAATGGCTTATTACAGTACATACGGCAGTAGCGTTTTGCGATGAAAAAATTCCGGTTTATGTAGCGCGTAATCTGGTTGCGTCCAGACAAAATCTCGATGAAGATGAATTCATTGATGTGAAAGAATGTACCGTTGAAGAACTCAAGGAAAAAATTTTTAAAGGCGAGATTGAAGATTCCAAGACAATCGCATCCATTCTTGCCTATGATGCAAAATATAATAAAGCATAGGAAGCCCTATGAATAAATCGGGAATCCCGGCATATAAATGAAGTATCAAAAAGATAGGAGGCAGATATTTATCTTGAAGATACAGCAGAGTAAGAAGCAATTGCTGCTATTTTATATGGCGGGATTTTTTGCGGGAATCTTGTATGCAAATTTTACGGTAAAAGATTATGTGGCAGTTACAGGAATCTTTAACGAATATTTTCTGAACGAATATATGCAGATGAAAATCATACCGGCAGATTATATCTGGTATTTGTTCCGGATACGTGCAATCCCGTTTTTGGCACTTGGGATATGTGCGCTCACAAGATTGAAAAAACTTGCCGTGATTGTATTTCTTGCATGGACAGGCTTTCTTGGCGGAATCGTGTCTGTGACAGGACTTTTACGAATGGGAGTGAAAGGAGTCGTTCTTTGCGCGGCAGGGATGATGCCGCATTTTCTTTTTTACATACCAGTCTATGTAGTGATATTATGGTATCTCTATACATACCCGTCAATACGTTGGAATATGACAAAAACTATATTTGTACTGTTGGCATTTGCTGTTGGTATGATTATGGAAGGCTATGTTAATCCGGTATTTATGAAAATTATCATTAAAATGTTGTGAAAAAAAGGAGAAAAAACATCAAGTGAGACCGTCAGAGGGTTTTCAAAAACCCTCTGACGGTCTCACTTGATGTTTTTTAACTTTTGGTAAGAGATAGAACCAAAGGGAAACATAGCATAACAGTGTGACTACAATCTGGCTTATGAGTAATCCGTAGAGATAACCTTTGATTCCGTAAAACGGTGTTAGGAAAAAGACGCCTCCGATACGAATGCAAAGACCGAGTACATTGATGCAAAGTGTTAAAAATGTTTTTCCCAGGCCGTTTAAGGTGCTTATTAAGGTTGTGCTGACATATAAAAATGGACAGATCCAGGCGAGGATGAAGATGAATTTTCCGGCAAGGGGACTTTGGAATACTGTTTCTCCAATGAAACGGGCAGATACAAGGAACAAAACAGTACATCCGCTTCCTAGCATAATACAGACAATGCTGACTTTGCGGGTCAAGGTTTTCAGTGATTTAGAGCTATCGTTGGACTGCATTTCTGCTACTGCCGGAAGTAGCATAGTGGCAATGGAATTCGAGATTGCCGAAGGAAACAAAATGCAAGGCAGGGCCATTCCGGTTAGTACTCCGTAGATGCTTAAAGCTTCTTTGGTGGTATATCCATATAACAAAAGTTTGGCAGGGATGGATACGGCTTCGATGCTTTGCAGGATATTCAGCATAATGCGGTTTGCAGTAAGTGGTATGGAAAGCCATGTGGTCTCAAAAAAGGAGGAGAGCATATGGTTTTCTTTTTGAGGAAGATGAGGTATGCTGCGTCCGAAATTCCATAAAATAAAGGCGGCGGAAGAGATTTCGCCAAAGACCAAACCGCATACGGCGACCGTAACACTTACATTTGCATGATTCTTGCTAAGAGCAATATAGAGTGCGTAAACAGAAACAATCCGAACAACCTGTTCAACTAACTGAGAAATAGCAGGAATCTTAGTTGCTTTTAATCCGATGTAATAACCGACAATGCAGCTATGTATGGAAGCAAAAGGGAAGGCGTAAGCCATTGCAGATAGGAGCGGGGCGCATCTTACATCACCCAAAAAGCGAAGGGCGATTACCTCATTGTTATTTTGCAAGAGAAACATGACGCATACGGACAAGATGACTGACAGAGACAGCCCGCCATAGAGGCATTCCATCGCTCGTCTCGTATTGCCGGAAGCTTTGTAACGTGCGACACATCTTGAGATAGCAAGCTGCAGTCCGGCGCAGGTAAATGAAAAGCATAGGGCGTAGACGGGGAAAATGAGTTGGTAGAGTCCAACGCCTTCCTCTCCAAATGTGTGGCTTAAAAAGATGCGGTAGAAAAATCCGATGATTCTTGTGATGAATCCGGTTGCCGTCAGTATAAAGGTACCCTTTAGTAAAAGATGTTTATCCGATGAAGTTTTTGGCATAATAACTCCTTGAACTGTTGTCTCTATAACATATTCTTTTACAAACCTTGACAGAACAAAGATAGAGTGTTATTCTACAAAAAGAAGAAATCCTACTAAAATGCTAGGGATTATATTTACAGAATTGATAGAAGGTGAAAATGTGAAACTTTCGACAAAAGGAAGATATGGACTTCGAGCCATCGTAGATCTTGCAAAATACAGTGAGAATGAACCAGTATCTATTGGCAGCATTGCGGAACGTCAGGACATTTCCGAACGATACCTAGAACAGTTGATGGCGAAGTTAAAGAAAGCAGATTTGGTAAAAAGCATACGAGGCGCAGGCGGCGGATATGTACTTGCAAAAGCAGCAGAAGATATTTCCGCAGGAGATGTGCTAAGAGCTTTGGAAGGCGACTTAGAACCGGCAGAATGTCTTGCATATCATGAGGGCGGATGTGAAGCGTCGGGAACATGTGTGACAAAATATGTCTGGAAGCAGATTAATGAAAAGATAAATGAAACGGTAGATGGGATCAAACTGTCTACACTTGTGGAAGAAAGCAAGAAAGTAAACTGTGAGGAAGAAAAGACAATAAAGGCTTGCAGTAACAATGCAAAGTAGGAGGAGATAACATGGAAAAGTTATTATATTTAGATAATGCGGCGACAACAAAGACTGCGCCGGAAGTGTTAGAAGCAATGATTCCGTATTTTACGGAATGTTACGGAAATCCATCAAGCGTATATGGTTTTGCGGCAAAGAATAAAGATGCGATTACCCGTCAAAGAGAAACGATTGCCAAGGCGTTAGGAGCAAATGCAAATGAGATTTATTTTACGGCAGGCGGCTCCGAAGCCGATAACTGGGCATTAAAAGCAACGGCAGAAGCTTATAAAGACAAAGGAAAGCATATCATCACAACAAAAATCGAGCACCATGCCATTTTGCATACCGGAGAATATCTGGAGAAAAAAGGATTTGAGATTACTTATCTGGAAGTGGACGAAAATGGAATGGTACGTCTTGAGGATTTAAAGGCAGCAATTCGACCAGATACGATTTTGATTTCCGTTATGTATGCCAACAATGAAATCGGAACGATAGAACCGATCAAGGAGATCGGAAGCATTGCAAAAGAACATGGAATTTTGTTCCACACCGATGCTGTGCAGGCATTTGGACAGGTTCCGATCAATGTGGATGAGTGTAATATTGATATGTTAAGTGCCAGCGGTCATAAATTAAACGGTCCAAAAGGAATCGGATTTCTGTATATCCGAAAGGGCGTAAAAATCCGTTCTTTCGTACATGGCGGTGCACAGGAAAGAAGAAGACGTGCCGGAACAGAGAACGTACCGGGAATTATCGGACTTGGGACAGCAGTAGAACGCGCAGTACGCACGATGGAAGAACGAACCAAAAAAGAGATCGAACTTAGAGATTATTTGATTGGGCGTGTCTTAGAAGAGATTCCGTATACAAAATTAAACGGAGATCCGAAGAAGCGACTTCCGAATAATGCTAATTTTAGTTTTCAGTTTGTCGAAGGGGAATCCTTGCTTATCATGTTGGATATGAAAGGAATCTGTGCATCCAGCGGTTCGGCTTGTACATCGGGGTCATTAGACCCATCGCATGTACTGTTGGCTATTGGACTTCCGCATGAAATCGCGCATGGTTCGCTTCGCATTACGCTGAATGAAGAATTTGAAAAAGAAGACATGGATTATGTTGTAGATACATTAAAGGAGATTGTGGCTAATTTAAGAAATATGTCTCCGTTATACGAAGATTTCGTAAAGAAACAGAAATAAAACAAGCAGGAGGAATTTATTATGTATACAGAAAAAGTAATGGATCATTTTCAGAATCCGAGAAATGTAGGAGAGATTGAAAATGCAAGTGGGGTAGGCACAGTAGGAAATGCAAAGTGCGGCGATATTATGCGTATCTTTTTAGATATTGATGAGAATCAGATTATCCGTGATGTAAAATTCAAAACATTTGGATGCGGAGCAGCGATTGCTACAAGCAGTATGGCAACGGAGCTTGTAAAGGGCAAAACAATTTATGAAGCACTGAAAGTGACAAACAAAGCGGTTATGGAAGCTCTGGACGGACTGCCGCCAGTGAAAGTGCATTGCTCTCTTCTTGCGGAGGAAGCGATTCATGCGGCACTTTGGGATTATGCTAAGAAGAATGGCATAGAAATCGAAGGATTGGAGAAACCGAAGACGGATATCCATGAGGACGAAGAAGAGGAAGAAGAATACTAAGAAAAAGAGGCAGAGAAAATGTCTGTAGAGAAGAAAAAAGTAGTAGTCGGAATGTCCGGAGGCGTGGATTCTTCGGTAGCCGCCTATCTTTTAAAAGAGCAAGGGTACGAGGTGATTGGCGTCACGATGCAGATATGGCAGGATACGGAGCGCCTTGTACAGGAAGAGAATGGAGGATGCTGTGGACTTAGTGCGGTAGATGATGCAAGAAGGGTGGCAGCAGATCTTAATATTCCGTATTATGTGATGAATTTCAAGAATGAATTTAAGGAACATGTCATTGACTATTTTGTGGAAGAATATCTGCATGGAAGAACACCGAATCCATGTATTGCCTGTAACCGTTATGTGAAATGGGAATCCTTGTTAAAACGTAGTATGGATATCGGTGCAGATTATATTGCTACCGGACATTATGCAAGGATTGAGCAGCTTGAAAATGGAAGATATAGCTTGAGGCGTTCTGCGACCCTGGTAAAAGATCAGACCTATGCACTTTACAATCTGACACAGGAACAGCTTAAGCGCACACTGATGCCGGTAGGAGCTTATTCCAAAGATGAAATACGAAAGATCGCAGAGAACATCGATTTGAAAGTAGCATCGAAGCCGGACAGCCAGGATATCTGTTTTGTACCGGATGGAGATTATGCTGCGTTTATCAGAGAAAACAGTGATAAAGAGATTCCGGAAGGGAATTTTGTGACAGCAGAAGGAAAGATACTTGGGACACACAAAGGGATTACTCATTATACCGTAGGTCAGAGAAAAGGTCTTGGGCTGGCGCTTGGATATCCGGCATTTGTCATAGAAATCCGGCCGGAAACGAATGAGGTTGTGATTGGAACGAATGAAGATTCCATGACATATTATGTGCGGGCAAACCGGATAAACTTTATGTCAATCGAAGATTTGACAAAAGAGAGACGAGTTTTTGCAAAAATCCGCTATAATCACAAGGGAGCATGGTGTACTGTCAGGAAAACAGGAGAAGATGAGATCCTTTGTACATTTGAAGAAAAACAAAGAGCAGTCACGCCGGGACAGGCTGTTGTGCTTTATGATGGCGAATATGTCCTTGGCGGAGGGACAATTACAGGAGATGAGTAAGATGATATCAGATTGTCATATGCACACGAATTTTTCACCGGATGCAGACAGAGGCGCCACACCGGAAGTGATGATCAAAGGTGCGCTTGAAAAAGGATTGAAAAGAATTTGTTTTACCGACCATTATGATTTGGATTTTCCATTTGAGACAACCAATGGGGATATGACAAAGAATGAATTCCTGTTTGATCTAAATGGATATTTTGCGGTGTTAGAAGACCTCAAGGAAAAATATAAAGACAGGATCGATATTCGGATCGGAATTGAATTCGGTCTGCAAAGTCATCTGGGAACAAGGTATCGTAAGATTGCACAGGAATATCCATTTGACTATATTATTGGTTCCGGTCATGTGTTTGGCGGAATCGATCCTTATTATACGAAGGACACAGATGGGCGCCCTGATCAAATGAGATACAAGGAGGCGTTTATCGAAATGCTTGATTATATAAAGGCAGTTGAAGATTTTGACTCCCTGGGGCATTTGGATTATATCGTCCGTTATGGAAGAGAGCAGCAAAAATTTTATTCTTATCGCCAATTTGCAGACGAGATCGATGAAATTTTAAAATATCTGATCGCACATGGAAAAGCTTTGGAATTGAATATGGCGGGAGTGAAGTATGGTTTGGGCTTTGCACATCCGCATCCGGATATACTAAAACGATACAAAGAACTTGGCGGTGAGATGGTAACCGTAGGTTCGGATGCTCACAGGCCAAAGCATATTGCCTATGCATATGAGAAAGCCGGAGAAATCTTAAAAGAATGTGGATTTGGCTGCTATACAGAATTTATAAAGAGAAAGCCTCAAAGTATCCAAATCGCCTAAATTAGAAAAGACTTGGAAAAAATGTGAAATATGGCTTGAATTCTTGAATTCAATTTAGTACAATAAATTAGAAAGTTGATTATTCTTTAACGAAAGTTGAAGAATCAAAGAGAACTACCAAGATGTAGTAAATTAATTAAACTTTAGGAGGAGTTAATCATGGCAGTAAAAGTAGCGATTAATGGATTTGGACGTATTGGACGTCTCGCATTCAGACAAATGTTTGGAGCAGAAGGATATGAAGTTGTTGCAATCAACGACTTAACATCTCCAAAAATGCTTGCTCACTTATTAAAATACGATTCATCTCAGGGAAAATACGCTTTAGCTGACAAAGTAGTAGCTGGCGAGGATTCCATCACAGTTGACGGACAGGAAATCAAAATTTACGCAAAAGCTAACGCTGAAGAACTTCCATGGGGAGAAATCGGCGTAGACGTTGTATTAGAATGTACAGGCTTCTATACATCTAAAGCAAAAGCAGAAGCTCATATCAAAGCAGGCGCAAGAAAAGTTGTTATCTCTGCACCAGCAGGAAATGACCTTCCTACAATTGTTTACAATGTAAACCACGACACATTAAAACCAGAAGATACAGTTATTTCTGCAGCTTCTTGTACAACAAACTGTTTAGCACCTATGGCGGATGCTCTTAACAAATTAGCACCGATCAAATCCGGTATCATGTGTACAATCCACGCTTACACAGGCGATCAGATGACACTTGACGGACCACAGAGAAAAGGTGATTTAAGAAGATCTCGTGCAGCAGCAGTTAATATCGTACCAAACAGCACAGGTGCTGCTAAAGCTATCGGACTTGTTATTCCAGAATTAAATGGAAAATTAATTGGATCTGCTCAGCGTGTTCCAACACCAACAGGTTCTACAACAATCCTTACAGCAGTTGTTGAAGGCAACGTAACAGTTGATGAAATCAACGCAGCTATGAAAGCAGCAGCTAACGAATCTTTCGGTTACAACGAAGATGAGATCGTATCCAGCGATATCGTAGGTATGAGATATGGTTCTTTATTCGATGCTACTCAGACAATGGTTCTTCCATTAGACAACGGAACAACAGAAGTTCAGGTTATCTCTTGGTATGACAACGAAAACTCTTACACAAGCCAGATGGTAAGAACAATTAAATATTTCTCTGAATTAGCTTAATCATCATTTAGATTCGGAATTATTCAAGATCCAAAGGGGTCCGGTCTTTAGGGACCGGTCCCTTTTATAATGAAAGGAGACATATAAACATGCTTAACAAAAAATCAGTAGATGACATTAACGTAAAAGGTCAGAAAGTCCTCGTTAGATGCGACTTTAACGTTCCGCTTATCGATGGAAAGATTACAGATGAGAATCGTCTTGTAGCAGCGCTTCCTACAATCAAAAAATTAATCGCTGACGGCGGAAAGATTATCCTTTGCTCTCACCTTGGAAAACCGAAGGGAGAACCAAAACCGGAATTATCTTTAGCTCCGGTTGCAGCAAGATTATCTGAACTTCTTGGACAGGAAGTGAAATTTGCAGCAGACGCCAATGTAGTTGGTGAAAATGCAAAAGCAGCTGTAGAAGCAATGAACGATGGAGACGTTATTCTTCTTGAAAATACACGTTACAGAGCAGAAGAAACAAAGAATGGCGAAGCATTCAGCAAAGAGCTTGCTTCTTTGTGTGATGTATTTGTAAACGATGCATTTGGTACAGCTCATAGAGCACACTGTTCAAACGTAGGTGTTACACAGTATGTTGACACTGCAGCAGTTGGATACCTGATGCAAAAAGAAATTGATTTCTTAGGAAATGCAGTAAATAATCCGGAGAGACCATTCGTGGCAATTCTCGGAGGAGCAAAAGTTTCAAGCAAGATTTCTGTTATCGAAAACTTACTTGATAAAGTAGATACATTGATCATCGGCGGAGGTATGGCTTACACATTTGCAAAAGCACAGGGAGGAAATGTTGGTAATTCCTTACTTGAGGCAGATTACTGTGAGTATGCACTTAACATGATCAAAAAAGCAGAAGAAAAAGGTGTAAAATTATTACTTCCAGTTGATAATCTCATTGCAGATGATTTCTCTAATGATGCAAATACACAGATTGTTGCAACAGGCGAGATTCCGGATGGATGGGAAGGTCTTGATATCGGACCAGAGACAGCAAAAATCTATGCTGATGCTGTAAAAGATGCTAAGACAGTTGTATGGAACGGACCTATGGGATGTTTCGAAATGCCAAACTTTGCAAAAGGTACAGAGATTGTTGCGAAAGCTCTTGCAGAGACAGACGCAGTTACAATCATCGGCGGCGGTGACTCAGCAGCAGCTGTTAACCAGTTAGGTTTTGGCGATAAGATGACACACATTTCTACAGGCGGCGGCGCTTCCTTGGAATTCCTTGAAGGAAAAGAACTTCCAGGTGTAGCAGCAGCAAACGATAAGTAAAAAGCTTAGCGAAAGCAAGCGTTAGCGAAGCTTGAGGTTAGCGTTTACTTAGTTCACCGACCTTGGCGAGGTCTTTTCGAGCCTAGAGAGGAGAACATACATGAAAGCTTAGCGAAAGCAAGCGTTAGCGAAGCTTGAGGTTAGCGTTTACTTAGTTCACCGACCTTGGCGAGGTCTTTTCGAGCCTAGAGAGGAGAACATACACGAAAGCTTAGCGAAAGCGAGCGTTGGTAAGTGTGAAGACACAAAGATTAGAAAATTTATAGGAGATAATGAGATGGCAAGAAGAAAAATTATTGCTGGTAACTGGAAAATGAACATGACTCCAAGCCAGGCAGTAGCATTAGTAGAAGAATTAAAACCATTGGTGGCAACAGAGGATGCAGATGTAGTATTTTGCGTACCTGCAATTGATATTGTACCAGTTGTAGAGGCTTGTAAAGGAAGCAACATTGAAGTTGGTGCAGAAAACATGTACTTTGAGGAAAAAGGTGCTTACACAGGGGAAATTGCTCCGGATATGTTAGTAGATGCAGGCGTAAAATATGTTATTCTTGGACATTCTGAAAGAAGAGAATATTTCGGTGAGACTGACAAAGATATCAACAAAAAAATGCACAAAGCATTTGAGCATGGTTTAACACCAATTATGTGCTGCGGAGAATCTTTGGAGCAGAGAGAACTTGGCGTAACGATGGATTTCATCCGTCAGCAGGTAAAAATCGGATTCAGCGGAATTACAGCTGATCAGGCAAAAGAAGCTGTTATCGCTTACGAGCCAATCTGGGCTATCGGAACAGGTAAAACAGCTACTACAGAGCAGGCTCAGGAAGTATGTGCAGACATTCGTGCATGTATCGCTGAAATCTATGATGAAGCAACAGCAGCAGCTATCCGTATCCAGTACGGCGGATCTGTAAATCCGGCTACAGCACCTGATTTGTTTGTACAGGCTGACATCGACGGTGGATTAGTTGGCGGTGCTTCCTTAAAGGCAGATTTTGGAAAAATCGTAAACTGGAAATAATGAACTGATATGATGAAAAAACAGAAGGCGAAAACCTTCTGTTTTTTCGTAGCGTGAAATTTATAAATAATTTTTGATAATTGCCCAGTGCTGCTCCAGTTTTTGCAGGGAAAACGCTGCATTTGCCGGGCTGGTCGAAGGAAGCTTTATGGCTTCTCGTGCGGTCAGTTTTTCAACATGCTTTTTGTATAAATTATAAGAAGTAGTGCCGTTGCAAAATATTTGCAGGATATTGGCAGTGGAGAGGAGTTCCTGAAAATTATTTGGAATTACATTTTTGATACTGCTGTCACTGGAACCTTCGATTTCACAGGAAGCAATCACATCCCATACGGCAATGTGATTTCTTAAAAGAAATGATTTCTTATCAGTTACTGTCTGTGGACATTCTTCACCGCAGAGTGAGGAAAGCAGTTTCCAAAACCGATTCTGCGGATGATGATAGAAAAAATTCGCTTCTCTTGACTTGACGGAAGGGAAGCTTCCAAGAATCAAAATCTTCGAATCTTTGTCATAAATAGGTGCGATTTCATGTTTTACATGTTCCATGGTAATAAACTCCTTATTATAGAATAAAGTGGGCTTGCCCACTTCAACTCACGCGAGTGCGCATCCCGCGGAGCGTTTTATGATATAGGAAAGTGAGAACTTTCCTATATCATGAAAAAAGACAACCACATGACGGTATGGTTGTCTTTGTAAATCATCTATTCTCTAATTAAGCAATGCTGTTAACAGCTTTTGTCAAACGAGAAACTTTTCTTGCACATGTGTTTTTATGGTAAACACCTTTTGTGCCGGCTTTGCTGATTTCTGAGATAGCTGCCTTTAAAGCAACTTCTGCAGCAGCTTTGTCTTTTGCAGCAACAGCAGCCTCTACTTTTTTAACATAAGTTTTCACTTTAGATTTAATTGCTTTATTTCTAGCTGTTCTTGTTTCTGTAACTAAGATTCTTTTCTTTGCAGATTTAATGTTAGCCAACCTGTCCACCTCCGATACCAAAATTATACTTTGCGTGAAATATCCATCAGGATCGGACACGGACGCTCTGATGGAACATACTCATTCATTGTATGCCAAGGAATTCCTGTTGTCAATACATATTTCTCTTTTTTTTGAGAAAACTAACAAGAGAAATTTTGAGCGAAGAGAGGGAAATATCATGTTGGAACGATACAATATACGAACAGACCTTGCTTTGGAGCAGAAGGAACGTTTTGAGGACGATAACGTGGAAGTACAAGGTGTCGTACTAGAAGAAGATTATGATGATCAGTTGGAGATTCGTACAACGAAAGTAATGATTCAGACAGAAAAAGGTGCCAAAGTGATGGGAAAACCGGTTGGAACATATATCACGATCGAAGCCACAGACATGCCGGTACCGGACGAAGCATATCATAAAGAATTGTCAAAGCGAATCGCAAGGCATATTGAAGGTCTGATCAAAGAAGAAAAAGAGGAATACTCGGTGCTTGTTGCGGGACTTGGAAATCGTGAGGTAACGCCGGATGCTGTCGGACCATATGTGGCAGACCATTTGTCCATTACCAGACATATTGTGAAAGAATATGGAAAGTATGCGATGGGTGAGGAGAAGGTTCATCTTACAAGTGCGATAGTTCCGGGAGTGATGGCTCAGACGGGGATGGAAACGGTAGAAATCATAAAAGGAATTGTAGCAGAAACAAAGCCGGATTTTGTAATTGCGGTGGATGCTTTAGCAGCGCGCAATTCCAAGCGATTGAATCGGACGATACAGATTGCGGATACCGGCATTAATCCGGGTTCCGGAGTGGGAAATCATCGCAATGCGATTACCAAAGAGACTGTTGGCGTGCCGGTCATCGCAATCGGTGTTCCGACAGTAGTAGATGCGGCAACGATTGTAAATGATACGATGGAGAATCTTGTAAAGGCGATGGAGACTTCAGAACTTCTAAAAGGTGTCGGCGTGGTGCTGCAAGGATACCATGCAGCGGAAAAGTATGAGTTAATTAAAGAGCTTATTTCGCCGCATTTGAATGGAATGTTTATGACGCCAAAGGATATTGATGAGACGGTAAGGGTAATCAGTCATACAATTTCGGATGGTTTGAATCTTTTGTTTATGTCATAAGAAGCAGGATAATATCATACCATGTTTTGATAAGAAATTTATCATATTGGAATATGGAGTGGGTATCTGTGAGACAAGAATACAGCATCAGTAAAATTTTGATCATTTTAATCAGCCTTATATTAGGCGGATATTTGTTGAAGGAAAAAGAAATGAACTTTGAATTCTCGTGGACGGACGAGATGTATCAAAATATCAGAAAACAGGCGGAACATTCTTATTATCCGAATCTTTCGTATTCGGGAGAAGAAAAGAAATATAATGTAAAAGAATGGGTGGCAGATCAGGCGATGCAGATGCTTCCTATCAGTGGTTATGTCGAAGGAAAATCATATTATCAGACAGCAGTAGAGGATGAGGACACCTATAAAAAAATCTTAGAGATGCAGGCAAAAGATGAAAATGAGGTAGATGAAAACGGTAAGCTGGTAGAGAAAGAAGCGACAGCAAAGGTGGAAGAAAAAAATCGCAGCAATATTGATATGTCTATCGAGAAGTTGAGAGATTTTAATTATCTGCTTGGGAATTTTTATACCGTAGACAGCACGACAACCATCGGACCGGAGCAGCTTAATGCAGATGATTTGCTTGGACGCAGCATGAAGATCGATGCAAATTCCCAAGGACCAAAGGTTTTGATTTTCCATACGCATTCGCAGGAAACATTTAAGGATTCGGATGGAACTGCGGCGACAAGCATCGTAGGAATCGGAGCATATTTAAAGGAACAACTGGAGAAAAAGGGGATTGGGACCATACATCATGATGGAGTATATGATTTGATTAACGGTAAGCTGGACAGAAGCAGTGCGTATGAATTTTCGGAAGCAGGCGTGCGAAAGATTTTGGAGGAGAACCCATCTGTTGAGGTGGTGATAGACCTTCACAGAGATGGGGTCAATGAAAATACCCATCTGGTAACAGAGGTAAACGGGAAACAAACGGCAAAGATCATGTATTTTAACGGACTTAGCCGCACAAAGGCAAATGGGGATATTGCATATCTTGCAAATCCCTACATACAAGATAATCTGGCATTTTCTTTGCAGATGCAGCTTGCTTCTGAGAAAATGTACCCAGGATTTACAAGGCATATTTATCTGAAGGGCTATCGTTACAGTCTTCATATGAAACCAAAATCACTGCTCATCGAAGCAGGAGCCCAGACCAATACAGTAGAAGAGATGAAAAATGCCATGGAGGTTCTTGCAGACATATTATATACCGTAGTGACGGAATAAAAACCGATTGAAATGGCGTATAGTTCGTGATAATATAGGTGAAGTGTGAGAAAAAATGGAAAGGAAAATGAGCATGGCAAAGAAAAATACATATGATGCAGACAGTATTTCGGTGCTGGAAGGTCTTGAGGCAGTCAGGAAACGTCCGGGAATGTACATTGGAAGCGTATCCACGAAAGGACTGAACCATTTGATCTATGAGATGGTAGATAATGCGGTAGATGAGCATTTGGCAGGATTTTGTGATCATATTGAAGTGACGCTGGAAAAAGATGGATCGGCTACCATTGCAGATAATGGCCGTGGTGTGCCGGTAGGGATGCACCAGAAAGGAGTATCGGCGGCTCGTCTTGTATATACCACATTGCATGCAGGAGGTAAATTTGATGATTCTGCGTACAAGACGAGCGGAGGGCTTCATGGCGTTGGCTCTTCTGTTGTAAATGCGCTTTCCATTTATATGGACGTTGAAATCAGTAGGGAAGGATTCATTCATCACGACCGATATGAAAGGGGAATCCCGGTTATAGAGTTAAACGAAGGTCTTTTGCCTGTCATCGGGAAAACAAAGAAGACCGGAACGAAAGTGAATTTTTTGCCGGACGATACCATTTTTGAAAAAACAAGATTCCGTGAAGAAGAAGTGAAAAGCCGTTTGCATGAAACCGCTTATCTAAATCCAAACCTTACGATCGTATTTGCAGATAAGAGGGTAGAGCCGATAGAAGAAGTAACCTTTCATGAACCGGATGGTATCATGGGATTTATCAAAGACTTGAACCGTAAAAAAGAAGCTGTGCATGACCCGATATACTTCAAAGGAGAGGCAGAAGGAATCGAAGTGGAGGTTGCGCTGCAATATATCAATGAATTTCATGAAAATGTGCTTGGGTTCTGTAACAATATTTATAATGCAGAAGGAGGCACACATCTTACGGGATTTAAGACAACCTTTACTACGGTGATGAATCAGTATGCAAGGGAGATTGGCGTTTTAAAAGAAAAGGATGCCAACTTTACAGGCGCGGATATCCGTAATGGAATGACGGCAATTGTGTCCATCAAACATCCGGACCCACGTTTTGAAGGACAGACGAAGACAAAACTTGACAATCCGGATGCTGCAAAAGCAGCAGGGAAAGTGACCGGAGATGAAATTGTCCGATATTTTGATCGTAATCTGGACAACTTAAAGAAGATATTAAATTGCGCAGAAAAGGCGGCAAAGATTCGAAAAACCGAGGAGAAGGCGAAGACGAATCTTTTGACAAGACAGAAGTATTCTTTTGACAGCAACGGAAAGCTTGCAAACTGTGAAAGCAGGGACGCGAAAAAATGTGAGATTTTTATCGTAGAGGGAGATTCTGCGGGCGGTTCCGCAAAGACAGCGAGAAACAGAATGTATCAGGCAATCTTACCGATCCGAGGTAAAATTCTAAATGTAGAAAAAGCAAGTATCGACAAAGTACTGGCGAATGCAGAAATCAAGACAATGATCAATGCGTTTGGATGCGGATTTTCCGAAGGGTACGGGAATGATTTCGATATCAGCAAGCTGCGTTACGATAAGATTATCATTATGGCAGATGCGGACGTGGACGGGGCACATATTTCAACATTGCTTCTGACCTTGTTTTACCGTTTCATGCCAGAACTTATTTTCGAGGGACATGTGTATATTGCCATGCCTCCGCTATACAAAGCAATCCCGAAAAAGGGAGAGGAAGAATATCTGTATGATGATTATGCCCTGCAGGCATATCGTAAGAAGAATCCGGGACCGTTTACGCTTCAGCGATATAAAGGACTTGGCGAGATGGATGCGGACCAGCTTTGGGAGACAACGCTGAATCCGGAAACGCGTGTGCTCAAACTGGTAGAGATAGAGGATGCGAGAATGGCGTCCGGCGTGACTGAGATGCTTATGGGCTCGGAGGTGCCGCCAAGAAGAGCATTTATCTATAAAAATGCGGCAGAAGCGAAACTGGATGTATAGAAGCAGATATAAATAATGATCGTAAAGTAATCTTAGGAGGAAAAGAAAGTGCAGGAACCACAGATTATCCGGACAGAATATTCGGATGTCATGAAAAAATCATATATTGATTATGCCATGAGCGTAATCATTGCACGTGCGCTTCCGGATGTCAGAGATGGATTAAAGCCAGTGCAAAGAAGAACCTTGTACGATATGCATCAGTTGGGAATCCGCTATGACAAACCATATCGTAAGTGTGCCCGTATCGTTGGCGATACGATGGGTAAATACCATCCGCATGGAGACAGCTCTATCTATGAAGCCTTAGTTGTGATGGCACAGGAATTCAAGAAAGGGATGACGCTCGTTGACGGACATGGGAATTTTGGTTCCATCGAAGGAGACGGGGCGGCGGCTATGCGTTATACTGAAGCGCGTCTTGCAAAGGTTACGCAGGAAGCATATCTTGCGGACTTGGACAAGGATGTAATTGATTTTGTGCCAAATTTTGATGAAACGGAAAAAGAACCGGCGATACTTCCGGTGCGTATTCCGAATCTGCTCGTTAACGGTGCGGAAGGAATTGCAGTCGGTATGGCAACGAGCATTCCGACGCATAATCTTGGCGAAGTCATCGATGCGGTTAAGGCATATATGAAAAATAGCGAGATTACGACAAAGCAACTGATGAAATACATCAAAGGACCGGATTTTCCGACTGGCGGAATCGTAGTCAATAAAGATGATCTGCTTGCAATCTATGAGAGTGGTTCCGGGAAGATCAAAGTTCGCGGGAAAGTAGACGTTGAGGAAGTAAAAGGCGGTAAGAAACGACTCGTTATATCGGAGATTCCATATACGATGATCGGTTCCGGTATTGGCAAATTCTTAAATGATGTTGCAAACCTGATCGAAACAAAGAAGACAAATGATATCGTGGATATTTCCAACCAGTCTTCCAAAGAAGGAATCCGTATTGTACTCGAGCTGAAAAAAGATGCAGATATCGAGAACTTGAAGAATATGCTCTACAAGAAGACGAAACTGGAAGATACCTTTGGCGTTAATATGCTTGCGGTTGCAAAGGGACGTCCTGAAACATTGGGATTAAAAAAGATTATTGAGCATCATGTAGATTTTCAGTTTGAACTGGCGACGAGGAAATATAAAAATCTGCTGGCGAAAGAGTTGGACAAGAAAGAGATTCAAGAAGGGCTTATCAAAGCCTGTGATGTGATCGATTTGATCATAGAGATTTTAAGAGGAAGCAAATCCATCAAGGAAGCGAAAGCATGTCTGACGGATGGGATCACAGAAGGAATCAAATTCAAGACAAAGATTTCCCAGAAGATGGCATCGATGCTTCGTTTTACGGAACGGCAGGCAACAGCTATTCTTGAGATGCGCTTGTACAAACTTATCGGACTCGAAATAGAAGCCTTACAAAAAGAATATGAAACAACGCTTTCAAATATTGCAAAATACGAGGATATTTTGAACAATTATGATTCTATGGCAGGTGTGATCATTGCAGAATTAGATGGTTATAAGAAGGAATATGCAAGAAAGCGCCGGACGGTGATAGAGAATGCAGAGGAAGCTGTTTATGAAGAAAAGAAAATCGAAGAACAGCAAGTCGTATTTTTGATGGATCGTTTTGGATATGCGAAAACGGTTGACACCGTGGTCTATGAAAGAAATAAAGAGGCAGCGGATAAAGAGAGTAAATATATTATTTCGTGTCTGAATACCGGAAAAATATGTATCTTTACAAAAGATGGTAAGATGCACCGGATGAAGGTTCTTGATCTGCCATACGGAAAGTTCAGGGAAAAAGGACAGCCGATCGATAACGTAAGCAATTATGACAGCAGTACGGAAGAAGTTGTCTATATGTGCGATGAGGAACAACTTAAGGTTGATAAATTTATTTTTGCCACGAAGTTTGGCATGATCAAGAAGGTGGATGGCAGTGAATTTTTAGCTGCAAAACGAACAATCGTATCGACAAAGCTGCAGGAAGATGATGCGATCATATCGGTATTACCGATACATGAAAGACATCAGGTAGTATTGCAGACGATGGGAGGCTATTTCTTGCGATTCCCGGCAGAAGAAGTGCCCGAGAAGAAAAAGGGAGCAGTCGGCGTGCGCGGCATGAAGCTTCAAAAACAGGATGAGTTGGAGCATATATATCTGTTTGAAGAAGGAACAGAAACGAAAGTTACTTATAAAGAAAAGGAAGTGTCTTTGAATCGGTTGAAGCAGGCAAGGAGAGACGGAACAGGGACAAAGACAAGAGGATAAAGGTACTATTTATAGAAGTTATACAAGATATTATAGAAGAAAGTGGAAATTGACCCTTGCATTTGTCAGAAATAAGTGCTACAATTTCCTAAGATGCATAATGACCTGACAGAAGAGTGGACGAAAGTTCACTCTTCTTTGTACGATAAGGAGGTTTTTGGTTTGGCAAAGAAAGAGATATATGAGCAGAAAACAGAAGCATTGCTTATGCCTGTTGTAGAAAAGCATGGGTTTGAGCTGGTGGATGTGGAGTATGTAAAAGAAGGAGCAAACTGGTATTTAAGAGCTTATATTGATAAGCCGGGAGGAATTGCAGTAGATGACTGTGAAGTAGTCAGCAGAGAACTGTCTGATCTTTTGGATGAGAAGGACTACATCGAAGACAGTTATATCCTGGAGGTAAGTTCACCGGGGCTTGGGAGACCGCTTAAGAAAGAAAAGGATTTTCAAAGAAGTCTTGGCGAAGAAATCGAAATCCGTACTTACCGGGCGATCGACAGACAAAAAGAATTTGTCGGAATATTGACAGATTATGATAAAACAAGTGTAACCATTGAATATGAAGACGGCGAGAAGATGACGTTTGAAAAGAGTGATATTGCACTTTGCCGTCTCGCATTTGATTTTTAAAAACAATTATTTTAGGAGGAAGAAGAAAAATGAACACAGAATTATTACAGGCGCTGACGATTCTTGAGGAAGAAAAAGACATCAGTAAGGAGACGCTTTTAGATGCGATCGAGAACTCACTGATCAACGCGTGTAAAAACCATTTTGGAAGAGCAGATAATATAAAAGTGATTATGGACAGAGAAACTTGTGACTATTCTTTGATCCAGGAAAAAACAGTCGTGGAAGAAGTAGAAGATGAGCTTACGGAAATCAGCGTTGGAAATGCAAAGATGATGGATTCAAAGTATGAGCTTGGAGATATTGTACAAATTCCGGTAGAGTCAAAATCTTTCGGAAGAATCGCGACGCAGAATGCAAAGAACTTAATTTTGCAAAAAATCCGTGAGGAAGAAAGAAAAGTAGTATACGATCAGTATTTTGAGAAAGAAAAAGACATTGTAACCGGTATCGTGCAGCGTTATGTTGGGAAAAACGTAAGTATCAATCTTGGAAAAGCAGATGCTATGCTGACAGAAAATGAGCAGGTAAGGGGAGAGGTGTTCAAACCTACAGAACGTATCAAGCTCTATGTGGTAGAGGTTAAGAATACGACAAAAGGACCGAAGATATTAGTTTCCCGTACCCATCCGGAACTTGTAAAACGTCTGTTTGAATCTGAGGTGACAGAGGTAAGAGATGGAATCGTAGAAATCAAGAGTATTTCCAGGGAAGCAGGTTCCCGTACGAAGATTGCGGTTTGGTCTAACGACCCGGATGTAGATCCGGTTGGCGCCTGCGTAGGTATGAACGGCGTTAGAGTAAATGCGATCGTGAATGAATTGCGTGGGGAAAAGATCGATATTATCAACTGGAGCGATAACCCGGCGATTTTAATTGAAAATTCATTATCTCCGGCAAAAGTAATTTCTGTTATGGCAGATCCGGATGAGAAGACAGCAAGTGTAATCGTTCCGGATTATCAGTTATCGCTTGCTATCGGTAAAGAAGGTCAGAATGCAAGACTCGCGGCGAGATTGACCGGATATAAGATCGATATTAAGAGTGAGACACAGGCAATTGAATCAGGCGAGCTTCCGGAGAATTATATGGATATGTTAGAAATGGATGAATATGATGACGCAGAAGAGTAAAAAAGTCCCGATGCGCCGCTGTGTTGGATGCGGCGAGATGAAGAATAAAAAAGAGTTGATTCGTATTGTGCGGACGGAAGAGGAAGAATTTGTATTAGACGGAACCGGAAAGAAAAACGGGCGTGGCGCATATATATGTGGTTCACAGGAATGTCTTAAGAAGGCGGTAAAGAGTAAAGGATTGGAACGTTCATTCAAGCAGACAATACCGAAAGAAGTGTATGAGACACTGGAAAAGGAGATGGAGCAGATTGAAAAATGATAAAGTACTGTCTCTTATTGGTCTTGCGACAAAAGCCGGAAGAGTTGTAAGCGGAGAATTTGCAACGGAAAAGGAAGTGAAATGCGGCAAAGCTTTTCTTGTAATGCTAGCTTTAGACGCATCGGAAAATACAAAAAAGAAATTTCGCAATATGTGTGAATTTTATGAAGTGCCAATATATTTTTATGGAGATAAAGACTTGTTAGGGCATGCAATGGGAAAAGAGTTTCGCGCGTCTTTGGCAGTGCTTGACGAGGGATTTGCAAAAAATATAAGAAAGCATTTAGAAACGAAAGCAGATACGAATGCATAGAGGAGGCAGAGAGTAGATGACAAAATTACGAGTACATGAATTAGCAAAAGAATTAGATAAAACAAATAAAGAAATTCTTGATTTCCTAAAGAAAGAGAATGTAGATGTAAAGAGCCACATGAGTTCTTTGGAAGAGGAGCAGGTCTTGATGGTGAAGAAAGCATTTTCATCGAATCCGGAAGAAGAAAAAAAGGAAGAGGCTCCAAAGAAAAAGAACATTGCCATGGTTTTCCGCCCTCAGAATACAAGAGATGGCAGCAGGAGCATGGGGCGCAAAGGTATGAATCGTCCGAATAATAATGCATCCGGCGGCAATAATAATGAGGGAAGACAAAGAGGTATGGGAACTTCGCGCACAGGCGCAGGTCAGATGCGTCCGGAAGGCAGGGATGTACAGCGTACAGGTGGATATCAGAACCGTGACGGAGCAAAAGATACAAAAAGAGAAGGTCAAAGACCTGAGCAGAGAACAGAAAGAAGAACAGAAAATCGTACAGACAACAGAGTAAACGGCAGGAATGAAAACCGAACAGACAGCAGAGCAAATGGCAAAAATGAAAACCGAGTAGAAAACAGAAACGGTTTCCGCACAGAATCACGCGGTCCGAGAAGAGATGGGGATAGAGGTACACGTCAGGGAGGTTTTCAGAACCGTGACGGTGCAAGAGAAAAGAATTTCCAGAAAGACAGAGAGGGCGCAAGGAATGGAAATCGTTTCCAAGGTGGCAATAACCGCAGAGACACAAGAAAAGAAGGACGCACAGATATGCCGTCTATTCCTGCACCGGCTGTAGTAGAACAGAAGGCAACCAGACAAAAAGGGAAAGATACTTACAATAATAAGAAAAAAGATTATCGTGATGATGATCGTGAAGAAAAGATGCCAAAGGCAGGTAAAAAGCCGAAAGCCGCACCAGCTCCGCAGAAGCCGCAGCCGAAAGTAGAAAAGCAGGAAGAACAGGTGAAAATGATCACGATCGGTGAATCCATCACCATTCAGGAGCTTGCTGAGAAAATGAAACTTCAACCGTCTGCCATTGTGAAGAAATTATTTATGCAGGGTAAAATCGTAACGATAAATCAGGAAGTGGATTTTGAGACTGCAGAAGAAATCGCGATGGAATTCGAAGTGCTTTGCGAGAAGGAAGAAGTGGTAGATGTTATCGAAGAACTGTTAAAAGAGGATGAAGAGGACGAGAAGAAAATGAAGAAACGTCCGCCGGTAGTCTGTGTTATGGGACACGTAGACCATGGTAAAACCTCTCTTTTGGATGCGATTCGTCATACGAATATTACAGATAAAGAGGCAGGAGGTATCACGCAGCATATCGGGGCGTCTGTCGTAAGTGTAAATGGAGAAAAGATTACATTTCTTGATACACCAGGACATGAGGCGTTTACAGCGATGCGTATGCGTGGTGCAAATTCTACAGACATTGCCATTTTAGTTGTTGCAGCGGACGACGGCGTTATGCCTCAGACAGTAGAAGCAATCAATCATGCGAAAGCGGCAGGAATTGAAATCGTTGTCGCAGTGAATAAGATTGATAAACCGAGTGCGAATGTAGAGCGTGTAAAACAGGAACTGACAGAATATGAACTTATCTCGGAAGACTGGGGCGGAAGCACTATCTTTGTACCGGTATCCGCACATACAGGAGAAGGAATTCCGGAACTTATGGAAATGCTTCTGCTTACTGCAGAGATGCTGGAATTAAAGGCGAATCCAAACAGACGCGCACGAGGGCTTGTAATCGAAGCTGAGCTTGATAAAGGAAAAGGACCGGTTGCAACGGTGCTTGTACAAAAGGGTACGCTTCGCATTGGCGATGCAATCGCAGCAGGTTCAAGTTACGGTAAGGTAAGAGCGATGATGGATGATAAGGGAAGACGTGTCAAAGAAGCAGGACCATCTGTACCGGTTGAAATCTTAGGTCTTAATGACGTTCCGAATGCAGGAGAAGTATTTGTCGGCTGCGGAAATGATAAAGAAGCAAGAAGCTTTGCGGAAACATTTATTTCTCAGGGCCGTGTGAAGATGTTGGAAGAGACAAAATCCAAGATGTCGCTTGATGATCTGTTCAATCAGATTCAGGCTGGTAATGTCAAGGAACTTGGAATCGTTGTAAAAGCAGACGTGCAAGGTTCTGTAGAGGCTGTAAAACAAAGTCTGATAAAACTTTCTAATGAGGAAGTCGTGATCAAGATCATTCACGGCGGAGTAGGTGCGATTAACGAATCAGATGTTACATTGGCATCTGCATCCAATGCAATTATCATTGGATTTAATGTACGTCCTGACGCAACGGCAAAAGAGACGGCAGAGCGCGAAGGGGTAGATATGAGATTATACCGTGTCATCTACAATGCGATCGAAGATGTGCAGGCAGCAATGAAGGGGATGCTTGATCCGGTATTTGAAGAAAAAGTGCTTGGCCATGCAGAAGTACGTCAGACATTCAAAGCGTCTGGTGTTGGAACAATTGCAGGTTCGTATGTGCTTGACGGTATTGTGGAACGTGACTGTTCTTGCCGAATCGTACGTGATGGTGTTGTGATCTTTGACGGCAAGCTTGCTTCTTTAAAACGTTTTAAGGATGATGTGAAGGAAGTAAGAGCAGGATATGAATGCGGATTTGTATTTGAGCGCTTTAATGATGTAAAAGAAGGAGATCAGGTAGAGTCATATAAGATGGTTGAAATACCGCGATAAGGAGAGATTGGAATTTGAGAAAAAACAGTATTAAAAATACAAGAGTCAATGGTGAGGTGCAAAGAGAGCTGTGCAATATCCTTCGGGATGGTATCAAAGATCCCAGGATCGCACCGATGACGTCAATCGTAGCAGTAGAGGTTGCACCGGATCTTAAGACCTGTAAGGCATATGTCAGTGTGTTTGGGAATGAAAAGATGCAGCAGGATACCGTAAAAGGTCTTGTGAGTGCGGAAGGATTTATCCGAAGAGAACTGGCACATAGATTGAATATGCGTAATACGCCGGAAATAAAATTTGTGCTTGATCAGTCTATCGAATATGGGGTTGCCATGTCGAAGAAAATTGATGATGTGACGAGAGATTTAAAAAGGGAAGATGATTAGTATGTTGCAAAAACTGCTTTCACAGGCAAAAACAGTTGCCATCGGAGGTCATATAAGACCAGATGGCGACTGCATTGGATCCTGTACGGGATTATATCAGTATATCAAGGAGATGTACGAAGATATCAGTGTGGATTTGTATCTGGAGAGTTTTCCAGAAGTGTTTAAGTTTATTGAAGCTACCAAAGAGATTTTGCACGAGGCGAAAGAAAAAACATATGATTTATTCATTGCACTGGACTGTGGGGACGCAGACAGACTTGGGTTTTCCAAAGTGTTATTTGAAAAGGCAAGGAAGACGTTCTGTGTGGACCATCATATCAGCAACGAAAGTTTTGCAATGGAGAATTACATAAAGCCGGAGGCAAGTTCTACATCAGAACTGGTTTATGAATTAATTGAAAAAGAGAAGATATCCAAGGCGGTTGCAGAAAGTCTGTATACCGGAATCGTGCATGATACAGGAGTATTCCAGTATTCTTGTACGGCGCCGGAGACGATGGAGGCGGCGGCGGATTTGATGCGCTGCGGCATCGATGCACCCGAAATTATCCAAAAAACGTATTATGAGAAAACATATGCGCAACAGCAGATTTTAGGATGTAAGCTGTTAGAAAGCGTACGGTTTATGGACGAAAGAGCAATGGTTGCGGCTGTTACAAGAAAGCAGATGAAGTTTTTTGGGATCACACCGAATGATATGGAGGGGATTGTAAGTCAGATGCGCAATACGAAGGGCGTGGAGGTTGCAATTTTTATGTATGAAATAGATCATTACAAATTTAAAGTAAGCCTTCGCTCCTCAAATCTTGTTGATGTGAGTAAGGTTGCCAAATACTTTGGCGGCGGCGGTCATAAGAAGGCAGCAGGCGTTACAATGACAGGCAGAAAACATGATATTATCAATAATTTGTCGGCGCAGATTGCATTGCAGTTAGATTAGGAGATTCGATATGATACATGGAGTCTTGAACGTATATAAAGAAAAAGGATTTACCTCCCATGATGTGGTGGCGAAACTTCGGGGAATTACGAAGCAGAAGAAAATCGGACACACCGGGACGCTTGATCCGGATGCATGCGGAGTTCTTCCGGTGTGTCTTGGAAAAGCAACAAAGCTATGTGATATGCTGACGGATAAGGATAAGGTATATGAGACGGTATTATTGCTCGGAAAGCAAACGGATACACAGGATATTTCGGGAGAAGTACTAAAAGAAGCGGATGCATCAAAGTTAAGCGAAGAAACGGTAAAAGATGTGATCATGGAATTCATGGGAGATTACAGTCAGATACCGCCGATGTATTCGGCGCTTAAGGTCAATGGAAAGAAATTGTATGAACTTGCCAGAGAAGGAAAGACTGTGGAACGTAAGGCGCGGGAAGTGAAGATCTATGAGATTGAAATTTTAGAAACGTCACTTCCAAGGGTGAAGATGCGTGTCCGCTGTTCAAAAGGAACTTATATCCGTACCCTTTGTCATGATATTGGTGAACGCCTTGGAGTGGGCGGCTGCATGGAAGAGCTTTTGCGCACCAAGGTAGAACGATTTGAAGCTGCAGGAAGTAAAACCCTTTCCGAGATTGAAGCAGCAGTGACAGAGGGAAGGATGTCAGAACTTCTCGTCCCGGTAGATGAGATGTTTGACCAATATCAGAAAGTAACCATCTTGGCGGCGTATGAGAAGCTGATTTATAATGGCAATCCATTTCCGGCACAGGCAGTGAAGGGCGAATGTGGATTTCGGGATGGAGAATGGCTCCGGGTATATGACATGCAGAATATGTTTATCGGAATCTATGCATTCAGAAAAGAGAGGAAAGAGTTTACGCTTGTGAAGATGTTTATGGAAAGAGGAAACTAATATGGAATATGTCACAGGAATCCATAAATATGAAGGTGTATGCAGAAGCGCAGTGACGCTTGGTAAATTTGACGGACTTCATAAGGGGCATCAAAAGCTTATCCAAAAGGTCTGTGCATATGCCCAAAAAGAAGGATTAAAAAGTATTGTATTTGCGTTTGATATGTCGCCGTTTTATCAGAATCAGACAGGACTTCGGAAGGGACTTGTCACCAATGAGGAGCGAAGAAGCCTTTTAGAGGGGAAAGTGGATTGCCTCCTGGAATGTCCGTTTACGAAAGAAATATCCGGAATGGATGCCGAAGAATTTATAGAGACGGTACTTGTGAAGAAGCTTCATGCCGGCTACATTGCTGTCGGAACGGATTTTCGATTTGGATATCAGAAAAAAGGTGATTTTCATATGCTCAAAGCTTATGCAGAGATCTATGGATATGAGGTAGAAGTGGTGGAAAAGGAAAGAGCATATGATAGAGCGATCAGCAGTACATTTATTAAAGAAGAACTTGCAAAAGGAGATATGGAGCTCGTCCGCAATCTTCTTGGTTATCCATATGCAGTAAGGGGAACGGTGGTACATGGAAGGCAGCTTGGAAGGACACTAGGCATTCCTACCATGAACATCTATCCGGCAAAAGAAAAGCTGCTGCCGCCAAACGGTGTATATGCAAGCAGGACTGCGATTGGAGAAAAGTTATATGAGGGAATTACCAATATAGGCATAAAGCCGACGGTGGATGAGACAAGTGAGCTTCTTCTTGAAACATATCTTTTTGAATATGAGGGAGATATGTATGGAAAAGAGATCAAAGTGGAGTTATATGATTTTGAAAGGCCAGAACAACGTTTTGGTTCAATCGAGGAATTGAAAGATAGGATGGAACAGGATATAGAAACTGTGAAACAATATTTCAAAGGTTAGAAAAAGGAGATACAAATGAGTATGGCAACAGTTATTTCACTCATTGGAGGATTGGGCTTATTCCTGTATGGAATGAAGTTGATGAGTGAAGCGTTAGAAAAAGCCGCGGGGGCAAAGATGCGAAGCATCCTGGAGTTTTTCACGAAAAATAAATTAATGGGAACATTTGTAGGTATCGTATTCACTGCGATTGTGCAGTCATCAAGCGCAACGACCGTTATGGTAGTCAGTTTTGTAAATTCCGGACTGATGACGCTCGCACAGGCGGCAGGGGTAATCATGGGCGCCAATATAGGAACCACGGTGACATCACAGCTGATTGCATTTGATCTGTCAAAGATTGCGCCGCTGTTTGTTATGATAGGCGTGGTCATGATGATGATTTCAAAGAAAGTCAAAGTGAAACGGTTTGGAGAAGTAGTATTAGGATTTGGTATCCTCTTTGTAGGACTTAGCACGATGTCCGGTGCGATGAGTGGATTTAGAAATTCACAGGTTATCGTAGACATGCTCTCTTCACTTGACAATCATCTGCTGGCAATTGTAATTGGTTTTGCCATTACGGCAATCTTGCAGAGTTCGTCTGCGACGGTAGGTATTGTACTTTTGATGGCAACACAGGGATTGTTACACCTTGATATTTGTTTCTTCCTGATTTTGGGATGTAATGTCGGTTCTTGCGTATCAGCGCTTCTTGCGAGCCTTGGAGGCAAGAAAGAAGCAAAACGTGCGGCATGGATTCATTTCCTGTTCAACGTAGTTGGTTCCGCAATTATTTTTGCGATTCTTTCATTTACATTAGAACCGGTTACGAATGCATTATTTGAAATATCCGGCGGTGACATGGGACGAGCAGTTGCCAACGCCCACACATCCATCAAAGTATTGGAAGTGATTATGTTGTTCCCGTTTATAGATAAGATTGTATCATTGACCTATAAGATCGTACCTGGTAAGGATAAAAAATCAGGAGAGGAATATGAGCTGCAGTTTATCGGCGGCGAGAAGATTATTTCTCCTTCGGCAGCGGTGATCGATACGATTCATGAGATTGAAAATATGGGTAAAATTGCGATCACAAATCTTCAAAATGCCATGGACGCATTGCTGGATGGGGATGAAGAAAAGATCAGGATCGTAGAAGAACAGGAAAAATATATCAATTATCTGAACCATGAGATCACCAATTACCTGATACGTGTGAATCATCTGGAGTTGCCGATTGCCGATGCAGATATGATTGGCGCGCTGTTCCATGTAGTGAATGATGTTGAACGTATTGGAGACCATGCACAGAATATGGCGGAATCTGCAGAAAGAAGAATTAAGAATAACGTAGCTTTTACAGAGAAGGCGCGAAACAATATGCGTGAACTTTTAGAGAGGGATATTCTTCTTTTGAAGTATTCTCTGGAAATGTTTGCACACAAAGATCAGAAACATATGAAAGAAATCCTGGAGCTGGAAGATACGATAGATAAGCTGGAGCGTAAATACCAGAATGCACATATCAAGCGCCTGACCAAGAACAAGTGTACGCCGGAAGCAGGCATGATATTTACGGATACCATTTCGGGCTTGGAACGTATCGGAGACCATGCGACAAATATTGCATTTGCGATTATGGAACCTTCTGGAGGTGAAGTGGATTTGGATGATATGGATGAAGACAAATAGTGAAATTTGTTAGGAGAAAATCTATCACCGGGGCATTTTTGGCTTGACAGGAAAAGATACACATGATACGCTTATTAAGCGTGAGCAAAGCCGATGTTCGGTAATTGGACACTCCAGCCATTACTTAATATCCGGCGTTTATAAAAGAACTCAAGGAGGAAGAAAACGATGATCGCAAAAGAAAAGAAACAGGCAATTATTGCTGAATACGGAAGAGGCGAAGGAGACACAGGTTCACCGGAAGTACAGGTAGCTATCCTGACAGCAAGAATCAACGAATTAACAGATCACTTTAAGGCGAATCCAAAGGATCACCATTCAAGAAGAGGTCTTCTTAAAATGGTAGGTCAGAGAAGAGGATTACTTGCATACTTAAAGAAAACAGATATCGAAAGATACCGTACTTTGATCGAAAGACTTGGATTAAGAAAATAATCCGGTTTCATATTACAAAGTGAAAGATCCTGTTGCTGTGAACGGAGTGAACAGTGACAGGAATTAAGAAAGAATCTCGCTTGCGGGGTTCTTTTTTCTTGCAACTTAAAAAGAAATGGGATATAATAATTAAGACTGCGAGCATAGGCAGATACCGAGACCACTGAAAAGGACACTTTTCTTTTTTAAACAACAAAAAAGTGTATTTTTCAGTAGTTTCGGAAAGCATATGCCAGACGAATTTATACAAGAGAGCAATAAGGAGAATATTATGTTTAAAAAATTTGAAATGGAATTAGCCGGCAGGACACTCCGTGTAGATATCGGACGAGTTGCTGCACAGGCAAACGGTGCAGCATTTATGCATTATGGTGATACCGTTGTATTATCTACTGCGACTGCATCTGACAAACCACGTGAAGGGATCGATTTCTTCCCGTTAAGCGTGGAATATGAAGAAAAATTATATGCGGTTGGTAAAATCCCGGGAGGATTCAATAAAAGAGAAGGAAAGGCAAGCGAGCATGCGATCCTTACCTCACGTGTGATTGACAGACCAATGCGTCCTCTGTTTCCGAAGGATTATAGAAATGACGTAACACTTAACAACATGGTAATGTCTGTAGACCCTGATTGTAATCCGGAGGTGGTTGCAATGTTAGGTTCTTCAATCGCAACATGTATCTCAGACATTCCGTTTGACGGTCCATGTGCAGCGACACAGATGGGTATGATCGACGGAGAATTAATCGTGAATCCGACGCTTGCTCAGAAAGATAAGTCTGACTTACAGCTTACGGTTGCTTCTACAAGAGACAAAGTTATCATGATCGAAGCTGGAGCAAATGAGATTCCGGAAGCAAAGATGATTGAGGCAATCTTCAAGGCACATGAAGTGAATCAGGAGATTATTAAGTTTATCGATTCTATTGTGGCAGAGGTTGGAAAAGAGAAACATACTTATGAAAGCTGTGCAATTCCGGAAGAATTGTTTGCGGCAATCAAAGAAATCGTTCCTCCAACACAGATGGAAGAGGCTGTATTTACAGATGAGAAACAGGTACGCGAGGAAAATATCCGCGCGATCACTGCAAAATTAGAAGAAGCATTCGCAGAGAATGAAGAATGGCTTCCATTGATCGGGGAAGCATTATATCAGTACCAGAAAAAGACAGTCCGTAAGATGATCTTAAAAGATCATAAACGTCCGGACGGTCGTGATATCACACAGATCCGTCATCTTGCAGCAGAAGTGGATATCATTCCAAGAGTACACGGTTCTGCAATGTTCACACGTGGACAGACACAGATCTGTAATGTATGTACGTTAGCTCCGCTTTCCGAGGCACAGAAATTAGACGGTTTGGATGAAACAGAAACATCCAAGCGATATATGCACCACTATAACTTCCCATCATACTCTGTGGGTGAGACAAAACCATCAAGAGGACCGGGACGCCGTGAAATCGGACATGGCGCTTTGGCAGAACGTGCATTGGTACCGGTACTTCCATCGGAAGATCAGTTCCCATACGCAATCCGTACTGTATCTGAGACATTTGAGTCTAACGGTTCTACTTCTCAGGCAAGTATCTGTGCATCCAGTATGGCGCTTATGGCAGCCGGCGTACCGATCAAATCTGCAGTAGCTGGTATTTCCTGTGGTCTCGTTACGGGAGATACAGACGATGACTATATTGTGCTTACAGATATTCAGGGGCTGGAAGATTTCTTTGGCGATATGGACTTTAAGGTGGCAGGTACACATGAAGGTATCACAGCGATCCAGATGGATATTAAGATCCATGGTCTTACAAGACAGATCATTGAGGAAGCGATCGCCCGTACAAGAGAAGCAAGATTCCATATTCTTGATGAGGTGATGGCGAAAACAATTGCCGAGCCTAGATTGGAAGTAGGCGAGTTTGCACCGAAGATTCGTCAGATGAGAATCGATCCGACAAAGATTGGTGATGTAGTAGGACAGAGAGGTAAGACGATTAACGCAATCATCGAAAAGACAGGCGTGAAGATCGATATTACAGATGATGGAGCGGTATCTGTATGTGGTGTAGACGCGGATGCAATGGATGAAGCAATGCGTATGATACAGATTATCGTAACTGATTTTGAGGCAGGACAGGTATTCGAAGGAACTGTTATCAGCATCAAAGACTTCGGCGCATTTGTGGAATTTGCTCCGGGAAAGGAAGGAATGGTTCACATTTCTAAGATTTGTAAGGAAAGAATCAACCATGTAGAAGATGTTCTCACATTAGGCGATAAAGTAAAAGTCGTATGCCTTGGAAAAGACAAGATGGGAAGAATCAGCTTCAGCATGAAAGATGTAGCAGAATAGAAAAATATTACGAGGCGGTATCACTTCAAAAGAGTAATACCGCCTTTTTATATGGGTTGGAGGCGTTAGAGATGTCAATGAAAGAATCAAACGTAGAATTAAGCATAGAATCAATTATAGAAAGAGATGTATTGTCGGAAGAAGGAATCCGGTTTTATCTGCCCAAAGATTTAAAAGAACTGCCGATCGAAGTGTTGAAAAGCGTATCTTCTACGAATATATATGCAAAGAAGTGTGCGGAAGAAAGGGCAGAAAGAATGCTGGTATTGGCAGAAGAACAGACAGAAGGCAGGGGAAGACGGGGGAGGAGTTTTTATTCTCCATATGGGACCGGACTTTATATGAGCCTTCTTATGAAAGTGGAGCGAAGCCTTGCACAATTCGTTCCGATTACCGTGGCTGCCGCAGTTGCGGTTACAAGAGCAGTCACCAAACTTTCCGGGAAAGAAGCGAAGATCAAATGGGTCAACGATATTTATCTGGATAACAAAAAGATATGCGGGATCCTTGCCGAGGCAGTCAGTGACGCTAAAAGCGGTATGCTGACCGCGGTTGTAGTAGGAATCGGCGTCAATGTATTTACAGAAAATTATCCCGAAGATATTAAGGATAAAGCAGGATCACTCTTGCCGGGAGCTTTAACGAGGAATGAGCTTGCAGCAGAGATTACAAAAGAGCTGCTTGGGTTTTCAAAAAATTTGAATGCACCGGAATTGATGGAAGAATATCGTAGGAAATCTATGGTCATCGGAGAAGAGATTTACTGGATGGAAAAAGAAATAAGAAAAGAAGGAAGAGCGATTGGGATCAATGAAAGCGGGAATCTTATTGTGGAGACAAAGGAAGGAAAGGTTATATTAAGCGCCGGAGAGATTTCTGTAAGGAAGTCTTGCTAGATTATCTTTTGCTTATTTTATTCATATTTAGTCCATGCTTTCATATATTGTGTAAAGAGGTGGACAACAAAGATGAAACAAAGGTACGAAAAAACAAAACAGCAGATTTTGAAAATCCTTCCGTACAAAATGCGTATGTATTTTGAAAGGAATGTAGATTTTGAAAAACTTCAGGAAATCCGCATTCGGATAAACAGGCCGGTTCTTTTGAAAGAAAACGGGAAAGAAAAGAAAGTCGTTGCAGACCAGAAGATTTATGAGGCTTCGGCAGCAGACATGAAAGAATGTGTAGAGTACATAAGCAAATATTCCAGATATGCATATGAACATGAGATGAGTCAGGGCTTTCTGACGGTGGAAGGCGGGCACAGAGTCGGCTTTGCCGGAAAAATAATCCGGGATGGTACGAAGATTCGCCACATGAAGGAGATTACTTCCTTGAATATTCGTGTCGCACATGAAAAAAAGGGATGTGCGGATGAGCTTATCCAGTATCTGGTTGAGAATGGGCGGATACTGCATACACTGATCATATCGCCGCCTGGATTGGGAAAAACAACGCTTCTTCGGGATTTGATACGGCAGCTTTCCAATGGAACAAGGTGGAATGAAGGATGCAGCGTGGGAGTGGTCGATGAACGGATGGAATTAGGCAGCGTCTATCAAGGAGAAATTCAAAATGATCTGGGAATTCGCTCCGATGTGCTTAGTGGATGTACCAAGGAGGAAGGGATGATGATGCTTGTGCGTTCTATGGCGCCTGAGGTGATCGCGGTAGATGAAATCGGAAGAGAAGAAGAAATTCCGGCTATTCTATATGCGATGTGCAGCGGATGCAGATTCCTTGCAACCGCACACGGAGATGACGTAAGACAACTGAAAGAAAAACCATTTTTCAAAGAAATGATCCAGGGAAAATATTTTGAGAGATTTATAGTATTAAGTGGAATTCCGGGACGGGATCAGGAAGTGAGGATATATGATACGAAGGAGTGTTGTCTGAATATGCAGGAGTAAATGAAGATATGATAGAAAAAATGATAGGAACGCTGCTGGTGATACCAGGAAGCATTGCCCTTGGAATATATTACGGATGGGAATTGAAACAGAGGCTGGAAGAACTGATTACAGTAAGACAGATTATGGAACTTTTGAAGCGTCAGATACAATATACAAAAGCGCCGTTGGAAGAGTGTCTTATGGAGATATCGGGAAAAACGACGGGGATTTATAAGAACTGGCTTTTAAAAACGGCAAAAAGAATAGAAGCAGGGGAGGATGAGAACCTCTATCGAATCTGGAAGGAGTCGGTATACAAAGAACTGGCTGGCACTCTTTTAAGAAAACAGGATGTGGAGGCGCTGGCGGAGGTAGGAAGAAGCATAGATGCCTTAGATTGCGATTCTGTACTTGCAGGAATTACGTTATATCAGGAGGAATTGGAAGAAACGATACGAAGGATGCGAAGTGAAAATAAAGAGAAGAGAAAACTTTGCCACTGCCTTGGTGTGATTGGAGGAATCTTTATTGTGGCAGTGTTGATTTAGGACGGGAGGAAGCAATGAGTATTAATCTGATCTTTAAAATTGCGGCAGTGGGAATTCTCGTATCTGTACTAAGCCAAGTACTGAAACACAGCGGGAGAGAGGAACATGCATTTCTTACAAGTTTTGCAGGACTTATCCTGGTGTTGCTTTGGATTATTCCGTATATTTATGAATTGTTCGAGACAGTACGAGCATTGTTTGAATTGTAGGAGGGCATTATGGGAGTTGTACAGGCGTGTATCATAAGTGTCTTTGGAGTTTTGCTTGCATTGCAGTTCAAACATACGAAAACAGAATACGGAATTTACATGGGCGTGGCAATCAGTATTTTTATATTTGCTGCGATTGCAGACAAGTTATCCGTTGTGGCAGATGCGGCAAGAAGGATTCAAAGCTATGTACAGCTGAATGAAATTTATATCGGGATTTTGTTTAAAATGCTGGGGATTACCTATATCGCAGAATTCGCCTGTGATCTATGCAAAGATGCGGGATACCAGACGATTGCGTCACAGATTAGCGTGCTTGCCAAACTAACGGTACTCGTGTTGGGGATGCCTGTACTTATCGCCTTACTTGATACGATCGAAGGTTTTCTTATATAGGAGGAGTTATGAAAAGAGTAGTATTTTTGATCGGTATCATACTTTTTTTGTTTCATCCTATGACGGTAACTGCACAGGAAATCACCGGTGAAATCAACAGGAAAGCAGAAGAAGTACTGCGAGAGCAGTTTGAATTTGAAAAACTGGATGAATTTTTGGAGGAATTATATCCAGATAGGAAGGTATCATTTGAAAGTCTGATAAAACTGTTGATGGAAGGCAAGATAAAAGAGGCGGCAGAAGGATTTTTGAAAGGGATCAAAGAGCTTTTTTTCTATCAGTTCGAAAGGCAGAGAATAAGTCTGATACAGATTTTAATCATTACCCTGACGGCGTCAGTCTTTGCCAATTTTGCCGGTGTATTTAAGAACAGGCAAATTGCAGACATCAGTTTTTATATGTTGTATTTGCTGCTTATCATCATATGTCTGAAAGCCTTTGGAGGAGTCTTGGAAACTACAAAAGAAAGGCTGTCTTTTCTTTTGCTTTTTATGAAAGTGTTAGGACCGGTATATCTTACGGCGGTCGGAATCGCCAAAGGATTAAACAGTGCACTTGCATTTTATAGCCTGGTACTGTTTCTTATATATCTGGTGGAGCTTTTGGTACTGCATATATTGATTCCATGTATTCATGTATGGATGATGATAAAGATTTTGAACTTCCTTTCACCGGAAGACTATCTTTCGAGATTTGCAGAGCTTTTGGAGACCTTGATAAGATGGGCGCTAAAGACAATGCTTGCAGGTGTGATCGGATTAAATGTCATACAGGGGCTTTTGGCTCCGGCGCTTGATAATGTAAAACGAACAGCGATCACAAGAACTGTGGAAGCGATTCCGGGTCTTGGAAATATTGCGGGAGGCGCAGGAGCCGTACTTGCAGGTACGGCGGCGCTTATCAAAAATGGTATTGGTATGGGAGGCGCCATTGTCTGTCTGATCATTTTTCTGCTCCCGCTTCTGGAAGCGGCGATATATGCTTTTACATACAAACTTGCGGCGGCAATCGTACAGCCGATTTCAGACAGGAGAGTTACCGGATGCATAGGAAGTATCGGAAAGGGATGCGAGATGGTAATGCAGGTGATTTTTACGACTGGTCTTTTATTTTTGATCACCATTGCAGTCATTGCGGCGACAACGTCATAAAAGGAGAAATTATGCTGGAAGCAGTCTATAACTGGATAAAAAATATTGCATTTTATATGTTACTTGTAACTGCATTTTTGCAGATCGTTCCGGATGAAGCATACAGGAAATATATTCGTTTTTTTTCAGGACTGATGCTGATCATGCTTCTTGTCATGCCGATATTTAAAATCACGGGACTTTATGAGGGAATCAGCCTTACTATGGAAAGAACACAGGATGAAAGGAGTAAAAAAGAAATTGAAGGGACTGTCAGAAAGTTTGAGGAAGAGATAATACCGCAGTTACAGGAGGAATATAATGGAGCAAAAGGCGGACAGGGGGCAGCTGCCGGTATGGCAGTGGATGAAGAATAAAAATAATCTGATCATTATAGTGCTTATCGGAATTATACTCCTTATTGCAGCGATTCCGACGAATGCAAAAAAAGAAGGAAATTCTGCGATATCTGCAAACAAAGAGGGAGAAAACACAACGGAATTGGAAGGAAGGCTGAAAGCAATTTTGGAGAAGACGCAAGGGGTAGGCGCTGTAGAGGTAATGATTACACAAAAAGAAGAGGAGCACGCTTATTTTTCTGAGCAGAAGAAGGGTGGAGAAGTACTTGGAGTGCTTGTAGCAGCCGAACATGGAGACGATGCAGTCGTGATAAAAAAGATTATGGAGGCAGTGCAGGCATTATTTGAAGTAGACACGCATAGAATTAAGATAGTCAAAATGAACTTAAACAAATCAGGAGGATGAGTGATGAAACGATTATTAAAGAAGAACCAGATCATTGTAGCAACATTGGCGCTTATGATTGCCGTAGCGGGGTATTTGAACTATTCCGGAAAAATGTTTCCGGGAAAAGAAAAGACCCAGGAAGCAAGCCAGGAACTTGCCAACCAGGAATTGCTTGATATTTCAGAAGAAGACATAAGCGAGACGGATGGTGAAATTGCAAGTCAGGATTCGGAAGTCGAAGGTACGCCGGGAGAAGCGATACTTACGAATGCGAAAGCAAGCGGAATTGTTGCAGAGGCGAAAGTAGCAAGGGAACAGACCCGCTCCCAGAATAAGGAAATGCTGATGGGAATTATTGATGACGCGAATCTTGGAGATGAGCAGAAACAAGATGCCATTGCACAGATGATCATGCTCACAGACTTGGCAGAAAAAGAAACTACAGTAGAAACATTGCTGAAGTCAAAAGGATTCAGCGAGGCAGTAGTAAGCCTGACAAAGGATTCTGCAGATGTCGTGATCAATAGTTCACAGCTTTCAGAAATAAACAGGGCACAGATTGAAGATATCGTAAGCAGGAAGGCGGGAATTGCGCCGGAAAATATTGTTATCACACCAATCCGGGCTGATAAAACATCAGAAACGGAAGCAGAAAATGAGAAAACAGAAAAGAAAGAAACGGATCAAGATACGGATAAGGAACAAAAATAATACATAAAATAAATAAGAAAACAGAAATATCGTTGCAGATGATGCCTAAATTATGGTAGACTATCTAACGCATGGGAAAAACAGGCATATCACATGCCGATAAGATAGGAGAAACAAGATGCTGGATTTTACAAATGAAATAAAAAAAAGAAGGACATTTGCAATTATTTCCCACCCGGATGCCGGAAAGACAACTTTGACGGAAAAATTTCTTTTATATGGAGGAGCGATCAACCAGGCGGGTTCTGTAAAGGGAAAAGCAACGGCGAAGCATGCAGTTTCTGACTGGATGGAAATCGAAAAAGAAAGAGGGATTTCGGTGACATCTTCGGTATTGCAGTTTCATTACAATGATTATTGTATCAATATCTTAGATACACCGGGACACCAGGATTTCTCGGAAGATACGTACCGTACTTTGATGGCGGCGGATTCCGCCGTGATGGTCATTGATGCCAGTAAAGGTGTGGAAGCGCAGACAAGAAAGCTTTTTAAAGTCTGTGTTATGAGACATATTCCGATTTTTACGTTTATCAACAAAATGGATAGAGAAGCGAAGGATACGTTTGAACTTTTAGACGATATCGAAAAAGAGCTTGGGATTGCTACTTGTCCTGTCAACTGGCCGATCGGTTCAGGAAAACGATTCAAAGGAGTCTATGACCGTGCAAATGAAGAAATCGAATTATTCTCTGATACAAGAAAAGGTACTGCGATCGGAGAAGTGAAAAAAATTTCTATTCACGACGGTTCTGTAGACAGCCTGCTGGAAGAAGGACAGAGAGAACTTTTGGAAGAAGAGATAGAGCTTTTAGATGGCGCCAGCGCCGAGTTCGATCAGGAACTGGTTGGAAAAGGAGAGCTTTCTCCGGTATTCTTCGGGTCAGCGCTTACGAATTTCGGTGTGGAGACATTTTTGCAGCACTTTCTTAATATGACAACTTCTCCTCTGCCGAGAAAGTCGGACAGAGGAGAGATTGATCCGATGCAGGAAAAGGAATTTTCTGCTTTTGTATTCAAGATTCAGGCCAACATGAATAAGGCGCACCGCGACAGGATTGCCTTTATGCGTATCTGCTCCGGCGAGTTCGAGGCAGGCATGGAAGTATTTCATGTGCAGGGAGGAAAGAAAGTGCGGCTTTCTCAGCCGCAGCAGATGATGGCAAGTGAACGTAAAATGATAGAAAAAGCATATGGCGGAGATATTATTGGTATTTTTGATCCGGGTATCTTTTCTATCGGGGATACATTAACTTCTTCTGCGGATAAATTTGCATATGAGGGGATTCCGACCTTTGCGCCGGAGCATTTCGCAAGAGTACGGCAGGTAGACACGATGAAGCGAAAGCAGTTTGTCAAAGGAATCAACCAGATTGCTCAGGAAGGGGCAATTCAGATTTTCCAGGAATACAATACGGGTATGGAGGAAATCATAGTAGGTGTAGTAGGTGTGCTCCAGTTTGACGTGTTAAAATACCGTCTGCAAAGCGAGTACAACGTAGAGATCATACTGGAGACGCTGCCATATGAATATATTCGCTGGATTGAGAACAAAGATATTGATCTGGACCGCTTGAGCGGTACCTCGGACATGAAGAAGATCAAAGATTTGAAAGACAGACCGCTGTTATTATTTGTGAACAGCTGGAGTATCCGCATGACACAGGAAAGGAACGAAGGACTTATTTTATCTGAATTCGGACGTTCTTAAAATGCATTTTTGAAGAGGAAACCTTAAGGAGAAACTTTTCCTTTGCATTTACCTTGTAGTTTGCTATAATAGATAGAAGAGACAGAGCCAGACAGGAGGTTTTTGAAAATGGGAAAAGAAGAGAGAAATACTTATACAATACAAAGTGATGAAAAGCTTGGAGAGGTTCAGATTGCGGACGAAGTTGTTGCGATCATTGCAGGGCTTGCAGCTATGGAAGTAGAAGGCGTTGCATCCATGGCAGGGAATGCGACTCGTGAACTGATCAGCAGATTGGGGATGAAGACGCTTTCGAAAGGTGTAAAAGTAGATGTGCTTGACAAGATTGTAACAGTAGCGTTGGCGCTGAACTTAAAATATGGTTATAGTATCATGGATGTATCCAAGAAAGTTCAGGAAAAAGTAAAAGCGGCTATTGAGAATATGACCGGGCTTACCGTTGCAGATGTGAATCTTCGCATTGCGGGAGTTGACATGCCGATAGAAGAATAGTTGCCAACAGATAAGAAGATGTTGTATAATGAGAGGTATCTATGCGATGCCTCTTTTTAGTGTTTCATAGGAAATTGCGATGTATTTCCTATGAAATAAAGCCCTATGAGGGATGCGCAATTAATCATACCAATGAAAGGAATCCGAATATGGGAAGAACAGAATTGAGGGAACACATTTTTAAAATGCTGTTTTGTAGAGAATTCAATGCATCCAAGGAGATGCCGGAACAGCTTTTGCTGTATTTTGAACAGTTGGAGCAGATTAAAGATTCCGACAGATTATATATAGAAGAAAAATATAACGCAGTAGCGGAAAAGATAGAAGAACTTGATCAGTTGATCAATGAACAGGTAACCGGATGGAAGACAAGCAGGATGAATAAGGTAGATCTTACTGTTTTGCGTCTTGCAGTATATGAAATCAAATGGGATGAGGACGTGCCGCTAGGCGTTGCGATTAATGAGGCGGTGCAGCTTGCGAAGAAATTTGGCGGCAAGGAAAGTCCGGCTTTTGTTAATGGTGTACTTGCAAAATTTGCCAATCAGGAGTAGATATGCAGAACGTATATACGGTAAAACAAGTGAATGCCTATATCAAAAACATGTTTGCACAGGATTTTATGATGAATCGTATTTATGTCAAAGGGGAAGTGTCGAATTGTAAATATCACACATCCGGACACATTTATTTTTCGTTGAAAGACGAATCAGGAATGATTTCCTGCATTATGTTTGCCGGGCAAAGAGGCTCTCTTGCATTTCGTATGCAGGATGGGATGCAGGTGATCGTGTTTGGAGGAATCAGTGCATATGAAAGAGATGGCAGATATCAGTTGTATGCAAGAGAGATCCGTCAAGATGGAGCAGGCGTTTTATATGAGAGATTCCAGGCGTTAAAGCAGGAGTTAGAAGAGATGGGAATGTTTGCACCGGAATATAAAAAACCGATTCCTCCATTTGCAAAGACAATTGGAATCGTAACAGCCCCTACCGGAGCAGCAATCCGGGATATCATGAATATTTCTTACCGCAGAAATCCTTATGTGCAGTTAATTTTATATCCGGCGCTTGTACAAGGAGACGGCGCGGCAGAAAGCATCGTAAGAGGAATTCATGCTTTGGAAAAAGAAGGTGTGGATATCATGATCGTTGGGCGTGGCGGCGGCTCTTTGGAGGACTTATGGGCATTTAATGAAGAAGCAGTTGCAAGGGCGGTATTTGACTGTACCATACCGGTCATTTCGGCAGTTGGGCATGAGACAGATACGACGATCATTGATTATGTATCCGACCTGCGCGCGCCGACGCCATCGGCAGCTGCGGAATTGGCCGTATATGATTATCAGGCTTTCAAGCTGCACCTTGAACAGCTGCGTCTTCGAATGAAGCGGGCGGTATTGCAGAATATGCACGTTAGCCGTGCAAGGTTGGAACAATATCGGATAAGATTAAGATTTGATAATCCGGTGGAGCAGCTTAAGTCAAAGCGCCAGTATTTAGCAGATATGGAAGAGAAGCTTCGGGCGAAAATGAGATATAAGACTGATAAGAAAAAGCAGCGGCTTTTGTTGTTTGCGGAACGTATGAAAAGACTTTCCCCGTTAGAGAAGCTTGGGCGGGGATATGCCTATGTGCAGACCGGGAGCAAAGAAGCGCTTAACAGTGTTACGCAGGTGAGAGAAAACGAGCAAATTCGCATTTATCTTTCGGACGGAATGATTGTCAGTCGGGCAGAGGTGATTAAGGAAGGAGATACATTGTGGAACGAGACGAAAAAAAATGGGAAGAACAGCCGGTAGAAGTGATTTTTGCAGGACTTGAAGATGTTCTGGCGAAACTGGAGCAAGAGGACGTATCTTTGGAAAAATCATTTGCATTATATCATCAAGGAATGGAAATGCTTAGACTATGCAGTGAAAAAATTGATGCAGTCGAAAAACAAATGTTGGTGTTAGATGAGAGCGGGGAAAAACATGAATTTTAAAGAAGAAAATGAGTTAAAAGTAAAAGAAATAGAAGAAATACTAAATGCCTATCTGCCTGAAGAAGAGGGTTATCAGAAAATTATCATGGAAGCGATGAAATATAGTCTGATGGCAGGCGGAAAAAGAATACGCCCGATGCTTATGAAAGAGACTTTTGACATGTTTGGCGGTACGAGCAAGATCATTGAGCCTTTTATGGCTGCGCAGGAGATGATCCACACATATTCGCTTGTGCATGATGATCTTCCGGCGATGGATAATGATGAATACCGCAGAGGACGGAAAACAACTCATGTCGTGTATGGAGAAGCGGTTGCTATTTTAGCCGGAGATGCATTGCTTAATTTTGCGTTTGAGACTGCTGCAAAAGCATTTAATATAGAACCGGAGGCAAGTTTAAGGATTGGAAAAGCACTTCAGATTCTTAGCACGAAAGCAGGGATATTCGGGATGATTGGCGGTCAAGTGGTCGATGTGCGCGCAGAAGGACAGGCTATTTCCAAAAATGTAGTAGATTTTATATACGAATTAAAGACAAGTGCATTGATTGAATCTTCCATGATGATCGGAGCTGTGCTGGCAGGAGCTTCTGACACAGAAATAAAGATGGTAGAGCGAATCGCAAAGAATGTCGGAATTGCTTTTCAGATTCAGGATGACATACTAGATGTTACAGGTGACGCAGAAGTGATTGGCAAACCGATACACAGCGACGAAAAGAATGAGAAAACAACCTATGTCACGTTGATTGGACTGGAACGGGCGAAGGCGGAAGTGGAAAGGATTTCCGAAGAAGCAATTGCCCTTCTGTATGATTTGAATACAGATTGTGATTATCTGGAATGTTTGCTTAGTTCACTGATACATAGAGAAAAGTAGTGAGGTACTGCTTATGGTACTAGAAAAGATACAAAAAGAAAATGATATCAAAGAATTAAATAGCGAGGAATTGACTTTGCTTGCTAAGGAAGTGCGCCAGTTTCTGATTGAGAAAATCAGTAAGACAGGCGGGCATCTTGCGTCAAATTTAGGGGTAGTAGAACTTACCATTGCGCTTCACCGTGTTTTCTCACTTCCGGAGGATAAGATCATATGGGATGTAGGGCATCAGTCATACACGCATAAGATTCTGACCGGAAGAAAAGATGGATTTGACGATCTGCGAAAATACGGAGGCATGAGTGGATTTCCGAAGCGAAAGGAGAGCTGCTGCGACGCATTCAATACCGGACATAGTTCTACTTCTGTTTCGGCAGGCCTTGGATATGCGAAAGCAAGGGATTTGCAGCAGGAGAAATTTTCCGTGATTTCTGTGATCGGAGATGGTTCGCTGACAGGCGGTATGGCATATGAAGCTTTGAATAACGCCGCGCATGTAGGCAGTAATTTTATTATTATTTTAAATGATAATAATATGTCTATCTCAGAAAACGTAGGCGGAATGTCCAGGTATCTTGGAGGATTGCGTACTGCGAAAGCGTATAACGGAATTAAGAGCGGAGTGGAAAAGACATTAGGATACATTCCCTTTGCGGGAGAAAAGTTAATAAAGCAGCTGAAAAAGACGAAAAGCAGTATTAAGCAGCTTGTTGTACCGGGGATGCTGTTTGAAAATATGGGAATTACCTATTTAGGGCCAGTGGATGGGCATAATATTAAAGAACTTTGCAGAGTATTAAGAGAAGCAAAGAAAATGAACCATGCGGTATTGGTGCATGCGATTACTGAAAAAGGCAGAGGATATGAGCCTGCAGAGAAAAATCCTTCGAAATTCCATGGCACGGGGCCGTTTGATATTGAAACGGGAATGCCTTTGAAGGAAAAAGTAAAACCGGATTATACCGATATTTTTGGAAAAGTGATGTATGATCTGGCGGCAAAAGATAAAAAACTGGTTGCGATCACAGCGGCGATGTCAGACGGAACCGGACTTACTCCGTTTCGGCGCAGATATCCCAATCGTTTTTTTGATGTGGGAATAGCAGAAGAACATGCTGTTACTTTTGCGGCAGGACTGGCCGCAGGTGGGATGAAACCGGTTTTTGCGGTGTATTCTTCTTTCCTGCAAAGAGCTTATGATCAGATGATCCATGATGTCTGCCTGCAGAATCTTCCGGTTATTTTTGCGATAGACCGGGCAGGTTTGGTAGGGAACGATGGAGAGACTCATCAGGGAATATTTGATCTGTCTTATCTTTGCAGTATACCGAATATGACAGTACTTTCGCCAAAGAATCGCTATGAGCTTGCGGATATGCTAAGATATGCCGCAGATTTTGGAAAACCGATTGCAATAAGATATCCAAGAGGCTGTGCTTATGATGGCTATAGGGAATTCCAGGCGCCGATCGTATATGGAAAGAGTGAGAAGATTTTCGAGGAAGATGGAATCGCTGTCGTGGCGGCGGGGCATATGTTTGAAACAGCAGTAAAGATCAGGGATATTTTAAAAGAGACAGGTTATAATTGCAGCCTTATCAATGCAAGATTCATCAAACCATTTGATGAAGAAATGATAAGAGAAATCGGCATGGAGCATGAACTGGTCGTGGTGATCGAAGAAAATGTAAGAAGCGGCGGTTTGGGCGAACATATCGCGGCATTTATGAAACAGGAGAATCTAAAGGCTTCTTTTTTATCTGTTGCTATAGCGGATGAATATGTGGAGCATGGCAATGTAGAGGTGTTAAGAACAGAGACAAAACTTGCGCCGGAAATAGCTGCAAGAACGATTATGATGACTTATATAGGAGCACAAGAAGGACAATGAAAGAACGGTTGGATGTATTGTTGGTAAAGAGAGCACTTGCGGCTTCCAGGGAGAAAGCCAAGGCAATTATCATGTCAGGCAATGTGTTTGTGGATGGTGAAAGAGAAGATAAGGCTGGAACAATGTTTTCCGAAGAGGTGTCAATTGAAATCAAAGGAAATACGCTTCCCTTCGTGAGCAGAGGTGGCCTGAAGCTGGCAAAAGCAGTGAAGGAGTTTGCGTTGAAGCTTGAAGGAGCAGTATGCACTGATGTTGGATCTTCTACGGGTGGATTTACAGACTGTATGCTGCAAAATGGAGCTGCAAAAGTATTTGCCATTGATGTGGGAAGAGGACAGCTGGATTGGAAATTACGTCAAGATGAGCGCGTCGTATGTATGGAAAAGACAAATATACGTTATGTGACGCCGGAAGATATCGGGGAAGAGATTGATTTTTCTTCCATTGATGTGTCGTTCATTTCTCTTACGAAAGTATTGGAACCAATCCGTAATTATCTGACAGAAGAGGGAAGAATTGTCGCTTTGATCAAACCGCAGTTTGAGGCGGGACGAGAAAAAGTAGGAAAAAAAGGCGTGGTAAGAGAAAAGGGCACTCACAGAGAAGTGATCCATAAAGTCGTGGACTATGCAGTCTCAATCGGTTTTTTAATACTGGATATTACCTATTCTCCGATCAAAGGACCGGAAGGAAATATTGAGTATCTGGTTTATCTTAAGAAGCAGCCTGAGGGCGGCATCGAACAAGGCTTGGAAAAGAAGTTTGATGATATTGTAGAAGAAGCATTTGAAGCATTGGCAAAAAAATCAGAATAAAAGGCAGAAAGATATGGAACGTTTTTTGATTATTACGAATTTAGAAAAGGATACAAACCTTAAGGTTACCTATCAAATCGACGAATACTTAAAAAACAAAGGAAAGCAAAGTATTCGATGCGAACGGGATGACATGGGGATGATGATTGCAGACAGAGTTCCAAAAGAGATTGATTGTGCCATTGTGATCGGTGGAGATGGGACTATGATTCGGGCGGCAAGAGAGCTGGTGGAATTGCAGATTCCGATTCTTGGTGTGAATATGGGGACGTTGGGGTATCTGACGGAAGTAGAGCTTAAAGATATCGAGATGGCATTAGAGTGTATTCTGAAAAAAGAGTATGAGTTGGAGGATCGAATGATGCTAAGCGGTCATTTTGAAGACGGCAGCAGCGCCCATGCGTTAAATGACATTGTAGTCAGCAGAAGCGGATCCATTCATATTGTTGATTTTCATATTTATGTAAATGGAAAATTCTTAAATACATGCCAGGCGGATGGCTTGATCATATCCACGCCCACAGGCTCTACGGCATATAATCTTTCGGCAGGAGGACCTATCGTGGAACCGACAGCAGAGCTGATTGTAATGACGCCGATTTGTTCACATGCGTTAAATGCCAGAAGTATTGTTTTATCACATCAGGATGAGATCACGGTTGTGATCGGAAAGAGCAGAGGGAAAAAAGAAGAGGTCACAGAAGTGACTTTTGACGGCGCAGATATGCGTTATCTCCATTCCGGAGAAAAGATTATGATTCATAAAGCAAAGGATGTAACGAGGATGATAAAGCTTGGAAAAAGCAGTTTTCTCGAAATTCTTGCGAGAAAAATGGGAGGAAATGAGCTATGAAGTTAAGTCGACATTCGAAGATTGTAGAGTTGATTGGAAAATATGAGATTGAGACTCAGGAAGAATTAGCAGATCGTTTGAATCAGGAAGGATTTCATGTGACGCAGGCAACTGTTTCCAGAGATATTCGTGATATGAAACTTACGAAGGTACTTTCCGAGAGTGGAAAACAACATTATACCGTATTACATACAACAGATCAGTCTATGAATGAAAAATATATGCGTATTTTAAAAGACGGATATGTTTCGATGGATATGGCGCAGAATATTCTTGTGATTAAGACGATATCCGGAATGGCGATGGCGGTTGCAGCAGCTTTAGATGCACTGAAATGGCATGAGATGGTTGGATGTATTGCCGGGGACGATACGATTATGTGTGCAAACCGAAGCGTGGATGATACTTTAGAAGTGATGATGAAGATCAAAAAAATTGTATCATAACAAAGAAATAAAAAAAGAAATAAAAAATGTAATAAGTGGTGTGTCAAAAGGGACGGAAAGAAAAATGTTACAAAGTCTACATGTAAAAAATCTTGCATTGATTGACGAAGCAGAAGTGGAATTTGAAGAGGGGCTTAATATTTTAAGCGGTGAGACCGGAGCCGGGAAATCCATTGTATTAGGCTCTGTGAACCTTGCGCTTGGAAGCAGGTATTCGAAAGAGATTATTCGTGAAGGTGCGGATTATGGTTTGGTAGAGCTTGTTTTTCGTATACGAGATGAAAAGCAGCTGAAAAAATTAGAAGAACTTGATATTTATCCGGAAGGGCAGGAGATCATCTTAAGCAGGCGGCTTATGGAAGGCAGAAGCATAAGCCGTATCAATGGCGAAACGGTGACGGCAGGATTATTGAAAAAGGTTTCTGAAATATTGATTGATATTCATGGTCAGCATGAGCATCAATCTTTATTGTATGAAAAAAATCATTTGGCAATTCTGGATGCATTTTCCAAAGACGCCTCCGCAAATATCAAAGAGCAGGTAAAAGAAACTTATAAGGAATATAAGGAATTGAAACAAAAGCTCAAAGAAGCTGCATTGGATGAAGCGCAGCGTAAAAAGGAAATCGATTTTCTTGGATTTGAGATTTCGCAGATTATGGAGGCACAGCTGGAAAAAGGCGAGGACGAAGTGCTGGAAGAGGCATATAAGCGGATGGCAAACAGCAAGAAAATCACCGGGAATCTGGAGGAAACTCATCAATATCTTTCCGGTATGCCAGAGAGTGCCAGTGAGCTTTTTGGACGCAGTATCCGATGCATGGCGGAACTTGTTTCCTATGATACCAAGGCAGAAGCGTTGTATGAGCAATTAATGGAAGTAGATACGCTTCTGAATGATTTTAACCGTGAACTGGCAGACTATCAGAAAGAAAGCGAATTTTCAGAAGAAGAGTTTTATAAAACAGAAACCAGATTAAATGAAATTAACAGATTAAAAACAAAATATGGAAATACAGTAGAAGAAATCCTGGCATATTGTGATGAAAAGAAGCAAAGACTGGAAGTACTGGAGCATTACGAAGTCTATTTAAGTGAACTGCAGCAAAGCACAGAGGCAAAAAAACAGGAGCTTACAAAGCTTTGCGACAGACTTAGCAAGATTCGCAGGGAATATGCAAAAAAACTTTCGGGAGAGATCATAAAAGGGCTAAACGATCTGAACTTTCTGGATGTACAGTTTGAAATCGCATTTGAACAGCTAAAAGAGGCGACGGCAAATGGAAGCGATGCGGCAGAATTTTTGATTTCCATGAATCCGGGAGAGCCATTAAGAGCGTTAAAAGATATTGCATCCGGAGGAGAGCTTTCTCGTATTATGCTGGCGATTAAATCCGTACTGGCAGACAAAGATGAGATCGAGACATTGATTTTTGATGAGATAGATGTCGGGATCAGCGGGCGTACTGCGCAGAAAGTATCGGAGAAGATGAGCGTGATCGGGGGAAAACATCAGGTTATCTGTATTACACATTTGGCTCAGATTGCGGCGATGGCAGACAGTCATTATGTGATAGAAAAAAATACAAAAAATGGGATTACCCGGACAAATATACGCAAACTCAAGGAAGAGGAGACGGCAGAAGAACTTGCTCGTATTCTGGGAGGAGCAAAGATCACACAGTTGGTTATGCAAAATGCAAAAGAGATGAAGGCATTGGCTAAGACATACAAAAAATCCCAGAGTGTACAAAAAGATACAGAGTGAAAAAACACATTTTCCACATACTAAAACAGATATCGAAAGGTATCTGTTTTTTTAACATTTTTTAATATAGAGAAAAGGATGTGTTTGTTGTGAGAAGACGGGTATACCGTATTTTTTTGAGTATTATGCTCATGTTATCGGTTGTGATGCTCGTAGAGTACGCTGGAATGTATAAGGAGGAAGAAGAAAGGCAGCGGGAAGTGAGCTCTAGGGCGATTGCAAATGAACTCTTGATTCCGGGAGGAATGCCGATTGGCATCTATATGGAAACAGAAGGCGTTATGGTCATTGGAACAGAGAAAGTCACAGACATGAACGGACAGAAATGCGAGCCGGCAGCACATATTGTAAAAGCCGGAGATTATATTGTGGGAATAGACGAAAAAGCGATCACAAGTAAAAAGGAACTTTTGCAGGAAGTAGAACGTTTAGCGGATGAAGAAATCATATTGCATTTAAGAAGGGCAGACGAGGACCTTGATGTGCGATTAAAACCAGTACAGTGCGGCAAAGATGAATTTAAGCTTGGGATATGGATCCGGGATAATACACAAGGACTTGGCACCGTAACGTTTCTGACTGGAAACAGTGAATTTGGAGCATTGGGGCATGGAATCCATGATTCGGATACCAATGAGCTTGTAGAAATATCCAAAGGAAGATTATATGAAACGAGTATACAGGATATTCAGAAAGGGACCAGCGGAAGTCCGGGAGGAATGGAAGGCGTGATTGTCTACAACAGCCGTCATGTACTTGGCAGCATTGAAAAAAATACCGAATCAGGTATTTATGGAAGAATTGACAAAGTAGATGAGTTATTTGAAAATTTAGAGCCAATGCCGGCAGCGCCAAGAGATGAAATTCAGACAGGAGATGCCTATATCCGTTCTGCGGTAGACGGAACCGTGAAGGATTACAAAATCCGCATTACAAAAATCGACCTTTCATCAAGGGAGATAAATAAAGGGATTGTTCTGGAAGTGACGGATGAAAAACTTTTGGAATTAACCGGCGGTATCGTACAGGGAATGAGCGGAAGTCCGATCATTCAGAATGGAAAAATCGTAGGAGCAGTAACGCATGTTTTTGTAAGAGATTCTACAAAAGGCTATGGCATATTTATAGAGAATATGTTGAAAAATGTATAATAATAGAGAAAATGTCGAAAAATTGTGGCAATATTTCCTTGATTCTCAACAACTTGGAACTTATAATTGTCTCGAATGGAAGAGTAACGAAAAGGAGAAAAAAGGAGGGATTTGTTGCATGAGACAGTTAAATGTGGCTATTGCTGATGACAATGAAAGAATTTTGGATTTATTAGGCGAAATAGTAAATAGTGACGACGAATTGACACTTGTAGGGAAAGCCAGAAATGGTGAGGAAATGTACGAGATCATTAAAGCGAAAGATCCGGATGTGGTATTGTTGGACTTGATTATGCCGAAAATGGATGGTTTAAGTGTAATGGAGATGGTTCATGACGATAAAAGTATTAAAAAACATCCGCAGTTCATTGTCATAACAGCAATTGGTCAGGAAAAAATTACAGAAGACGCTTTTAGCAAGGGTGCGAGTTATTATATATTAAAACCATTTAAAAGAGAAGTGATCCTAAATCGGATCAAGAACTTAAATCAACCGGTTATCCGTCATGAATCGACGTTCACAGGAAAAGAAGAGTTCGCACCGCTTTCGAAAAAAACATTGGAGAATCATGTCACCAGTATGATACACGAGATAGGGATACCGGCGCATATCAAAGGATACCATTATTTAAGAGACGCGATTATGATGGCGGTCGATGACATGGACGTCTTGAATGCCATTACAAAAGTTTTATATCCGACAGTCGCAAAAAAACATCAGACAACTTCGAGCAGAGTAGAACGTGCAATTCGTCATGCGATCGAAGTAGCGTGGAGCAGGGGAAAGTTAGATACATTGGATGATTTGTTCGGATATACGGTCAATAATCGTAAAGGAAAACCAACCAACTCAGAATTTATTGCTCTAATTGCAGATACAATTCGTTTAGAGTATAAACAACCGTAATTTAATTCTTTTCATATGTTACAAAATGCGCTATAATGAAAGCAACATAGATTTATGCATGGAGGGCAGATGAATGAAAAAGATATTATTTGTTGCATCGGAATCGGTACCATTTATTAAAACAGGTGGTTTGGCAGACGTAGTAGGTTCATTACCAAAATATTTTAATAAAGAGAAGTATGACGTACGCGTAATGCTGCCAAAATATATGTGTATGAAGCAGGAGTGGAAAGAAAAACTGCAGTATAAGACACATTTTTACATGGACTTGAATTGGAGAAGCCAGTATGTAGGAATTTTGGAACTGGAACATGACGGAATTATATTTTATTTTGTAGATAATGAGTATTATTTCTCAGGAGCAAAACCATACGGATATATTCATGAGGATATTGAAAAATTTGCGTTTTTCTCAAAAGCAGCGCTAAGTGCGCTTCCTCTTATTGATTTCCGTCCGGATATCATTCATTGCCATGACTGGCAGACAGGCCTTATACCGGTTTATCTTGATAATTTCCGTTATGGAAATGAATTTTTCAGAGGAATTCGCAGCGTATTTACAATTCATAACCTGAAGTTCCAGGGAATCTGGGATAAGAAATCTGTAAAAGATATTACAGGACTTCCGGAATATTATTTTGTACCGGACAAATTGGAAGCATACAAAGATGCGAATTACTTAAAGGGCGGCGTTGTATATGCCGACCGCGTAACAACCGTAAGTAATTCTTATGCAGAAGAGATTAAGATGCCATTTTATGGTGAGAAGCTTGACGGACTTATGAATGCTCGGGCAAACTGTCTGTCTGGTATCGTCAATGGTATCGACTATGATGATTATAATCCGGAGACGGATATACATGTTCCATACCACTATAATGCAGAGAACTTCCGGAAGGAAAAAGTGAAAAATAAAATGGAACTGCAAAAAGAACTTGGCCTTGAAGTGGATTCCAAGACTATGATGATAGGTATTGTTTCACGACTGACAGATCAGAAAGGATTTGATCTTATTGCATATGTGATGGATGAGCTTTGCCAGGATGCAGTACAGTTCGTTGTGCTTGGAACCGGTGAAGAACAGTATGAAAATATGTTCCGTCATTTTGCATGGAAATATAATGGCAAGGTATCTGCAAATATTTATTATTCGGAAGCACTGTCTCATAAAATTTATGCAGCATGTGACGCGTTCCTGATGCCGTCTTTATTTGAACCATGCGGACTTAGCCAGCTTATGAGTCTTCGCTATGGAACAGTGCCAATCGTGCGAGAGACAGGCGGACTCAAAGATACGGTAGAAGCCTACAATGAATTTGAGAAGACTGGTACCGGATTCAGCTTCAGTAATTACAATGCACATGAGATGATGAATACGGTACGCTATGCAGAGCGTATTTATTATGATAAGAGACGTGACTGGAACAAGATTGTGGAACGTGCCATGTTAAAAGACTTTTCATGGAACAATTCCGCAAAGCAATACGAAGAATTATATGATAACTTTTAAAAGAATGTCTCACATACTTGGAGTGAATGTGACAGCTAAGGGGAGTACAAGATGAAGATAACTGACAGATTAAGTGATGGGAAAATTCATATTTCAGTAGAGGTTTTCCCTCCGAAAACAGATACCCAATATGAAGGGGTAGTACAAGCAATTGACAAGATAGGTGCATTGAAACCGTCTTATATCAGCGTGACTTACGGAGCCGGCGGCGGAACAAGCAAGAATACAGTAAGGATTGCAGCGCATATTAAAAAGGAATTTCAGGTGGAGAGTCTTGCACATCTTACCTGTGCTTCATCTACAAAAGCAGAAGTAGCAGAGGTAATCGGGCAATTAAAGATGTGTGGGATAGAGAATATCTTAGCGCTTCGAGGTGACATTCCGACAGATCGGGAATTTCCGGTGCCGGGTGGTTACCGTTATGCGTATGAATTGGTGGAGGACATCAAAAAGCAAGGAGATTTTTGTATCGGTGCTGCTTGTTATCCGGAAGGACATGTGGAGAATGAGCATAAAGCAGACGATATCCGCTACTTAAAACAAAAAGTAGACTGTGGAGTTGATTTCCTCACAACGCAGATGTTCTTTGATAATACCATTCATTACAATTTCTTGTATCGCATCAGAGAACAGGGGATTACAGTGCCTGTAATTCCGGGAATCATGCCGGTGACAAACAGCAAACAGATGAAGCGTATTCTGGAGATGTCAGGAACTTATCTTCCGGCAAGATTTAAAGCAATCGTGGATAAATTCGGAGACGATAAAGCGGCGATGAAGCAGGCAGGAATCGCGTATGCAACAGATCAGATTATTGATTTGATTGCAAATGGAATCAATAACATACATATTTATTCTATGAATAAACCGGAGATCGCCGCGAAAATTATGGAAAATTTGTCAGAAATTATAAAATAGGAGTACATACATGGAAAGACGGATGAAAGAAGTCATCCGCTATCTTGGATATGGAAATCATGCGGTAGAAGCACAGACACTTGAAATGATAGAAAGTTCCTTATTGGAACTTGAAGAAAAGACAAGTGCAAAGTCCTTCTACCGTATTTTTGATATAGAGCGGGAAGCGGATGAAAAAGTAACGATAGGGATCATGCACATCGAAAGCAGGAATCTTTCTAAGAATCTGAAAGGATGTGAAAAAGCCGTGCTGTTTGGCGCTACTTTAGGGGCGGGAGCAGACAGGCTGATGCAGTATTACAGTCTTACGGATATGGGGAAAACGGTTATACTGCAGGCGTGTGCGGCTGCCATGCTGGAAGAATACTGTGATGAATGCCAGGATGCGATTGCTGATGCAGCAGCAAGAGATGGATATTTTATTAGGCCACGGTTTAGTCCGGGATATGGCGATTTTGATATCCGCCATCAGAAAGCATTGATCAATATGTTGGAATTACCTAAAAGGATTGGACTTACGCTCACCGATGCATGTATGATGGTGCCGACGAAATCTGTAACAGCAGTAATTGGACTAAGCAAAGAAGAAACACCATGTCACAGACATGGTTGTGAAGTATGTACGAAGATAGATTGTCAGTATAGGAGGAATTAAGGTGATAAAAGAACGATTGGGAAGAGAATTGCTTTTTTTTGACGGAGGCATGGGAACACTTTTGCAGGAGAAGGGTCTGCTGCCGGGAGAATTGCCGGAGAGTTGGAATATTAAAAGAAGAGAAACTGTGATCGAAATCCACAGAAAATATTATGAGGCGGGAAGCGACGTTGTGCTGACGAATACGTTTGGCGCAAATGCACTTAAATTTCACGATGAATCCTATTCCGTAGAAGAAATTATAAAAGCAGCGGCAGAAAATGCGAACGAAGCCAGACGTCTTGGTGTGGCGGATGGAAGAGAGACATATGTAGCGCTTGACATAGGACCGACCGGAAAGCTTTTAGAGCCAATGGGAGATCTTTCCTTCTCGGATGCTTATGAGGCGTTTAAAGAAATGGCAGTCTGCGGAGAAAAAGCGGGCGTGGATTTTGTTCATATCGAAACAATGAGCGATACCTATGAAGTAAAGGCTGCCGTACTTGCAGTCAAAGAGAATACGAATCTTCCGGTAACCGTGACGATGATTTTTGATGAAAAGGGGAAACTCCTGACCGGGGGCGATGTAGCCGCAGTTGTTGCATTGTTAGAAGGGCTTCGCGTAGATGCAATCGGTCTTAACTGCGGCATGGGACCAAAGCAGATGATGCCGGTGATGGAAGAGTTATTATCTCTCACATCGCTTCCGGTGATCATGAAGCCCAATGCAGGACTTCCGGTACAAAGAGGGGAAGAAACCTGTTATGATGTAGAGCCGGATATTTTTGCCGGATGGATGGCGAAAATGGCAGAAAAAGGAGCTTGTGTCATCGGAGGATGCTGTGGAACAACACCGGCACATATTGAGGCAATGGTCAAAGCGTGCAAGAACATAAAGATAAAGCCGCCAGTATATAAAGAGCATACGTTGGTATCTTCCTACGGAGGTGCGGTAACACTCGGAGAGATTCCGGTTATTATCGGAGAACGTATCAATCCGACCGGAAAGAAACGATTTAAGCAGGCATTACAGGAGCATGATATTGATTATATTTTAAAAGAAGGTATTACGCAGCAGGAAAAAGGAGCACATATTCTGGATGTGAATGTGGGATTGCCGGATATTGATGAGATACAGATGATGGAAGAGGTCGTAACGAAACTGCAAAGCGTTACAAACCTCCCGCTTCAGATTGATACTGTGGATGTAAGGGCTATGGAAGCAGCTATGCGCATTTATAACGGAAAGCCTATGATAAATTCCGTAAATGGCAAGCAGGAGTCCATGGACGCTGTATTTCCGCTTGTACAGAAATACGGCGGAGTTGTAGTAGCGCTGACGCTGGATGAATCCGGTATTCCACAAACTGCGAAAGGAAGACTCGAAATTGCCGGCAAGATTATAGAAGAGGCCAAAAAGTACGGCATTGATAAAAAAGATATTATCGTAGATGTGCTGGCAATGACCATAAGTTCTGACGCAGCAGGAGCAAAGACAACGTTGGAAGCATTAAAACTTGTTCGGGAAACGTATAAAGTCGGTACGGTGCTTGGCGTATCCAACATTTCATTTGGACTGCCGGACCGTCCGGTAATTAACGCTAATTTCTATACCATGGCGATGCAGCAAGGCTTAAGTGCGGGCATTATCAATCCGTCTTCCGAGGCGATGATGCGCTCTTATTATTCTTATCTGGCGCTTATGAATTATGATAACAACTGTGAGAGGTATATTGCGCATTGCGGGAATACGAAAAGTGAGGCAGCGGTAACAGCACCGGTAAAGATGGATTTGACCTATGCAATTGAAAAAGGATTAAAGGAAGAGGCGCACGGCATCAGTAAAGAAATGGTACAGACGATGCCGCCGCTTGAGATTATCAATGGATATCTTGTGCCTGCACTGGATACAGTCGGAAAAGGATTTGAAGAGGGCAGCGTATTTCTTCCGCAGCTTTTGATGAGTGCAGAGGCGGCAAAAGAAGCGTTTGCAGTCTTAAAAGAGGCGATGGAAAAGACAGGGTTAAGTGAAGAAAGAAAAGAAAAAATCGTGCTTGCAACGGTAAAAGGTGATATTCATGATATCGGGAAAAATATTGTAAAAGTATTGCTGGAGAATTACAGCTTCGATGTGATCGATCTGGGGAAAGACGTAGAGCCGGAAGCTGTTGTGGCAGCAGTCAAAGAACATCATGTCCGTCTGGCAGGTTTAAGCGCGCTTATGACAACGACGGTGACAAGCATGGAAGAGACGATACGTCTTCTTCGCAAAGAAGCGCCGGAATGTAAAGTTATGGTAGGAGGCGCGGTCTTAAATCAGGACTATGCGGATATGATCGGAGCGGATTTTTATGGGAAAGACGCGATGCAGTCTGTATATTATGCACAGAGAATATTGAAAAAAATGTAAGAAAACCGAAAAATTGTACATTTTAAGAATTGACAGTACTTTCGCAATTCGATATAGTTAAAAGAGATAGTATTTTAACGAAAACACTCCCTGAAGACATCGGGGAATGAGGAGGCAGATACATGAGAGGTTTAGACACACCGGTAAGAAAAATTCGCCGGAAAGTATTTGAAGAAGTTGCAAGAGTTGCATTTAATTCCACATCAGAGACATTGATTCATGATATAGAGGCGATTCCGTATCGGATTGTAAATGAAGATACAGAGAATTACAGAGAAGGCGTATATCGTATCCGTTCTATGGTAAGCGAACGTGTACGATTGGCGATGGGTATGTCCCTTCGTCCGGAAGATAAACCAGTACATATGACAGCGGGAATCGAGGAAAGTAATATTTCAGAAAAGTATTATGAACCGCCGCTTATGCAGGTCGTACCTTCTGCGTGTGCGGCATGTGAAGAGAAAGGCTATGAAGTAAGCAACCAGTGTAAGGGATGTGCAGCGCATCCTTGTAAGGAAGTTTGTCCGGTTGGAGCGATTTCCATGGTAAACGGACATTCTTATATCGATCAGACAAAATGTATCAAATGCGGAAAATGTAAAGCACATTGTCCATATGATGCGATTGCAAAAAAAGAAAGACCGTGTCAGAAGGCATGTGGTGTGAATGCAATTACATCCGACAAATTCGGACGTGCGAAAATCGACAATGATAAATGTGTATCCTGCGGTCAGTGTATGGTAAGCTGTCCGTTTGGAGCGATTTCTGATAAATCACAGATTTTCCAGCTGATTCGTGCATTAAAAGAGGGCGGCGAGATTATCGCGGAGATTGCGCCGGCATTCGTAGGTCAGTTTGGAGATAACATCACACCGAGAAACCTAAAAGCAGCCCTTAAAGAGCTTGGTTTTGCAGAGGTATATGAAGTAGCGCTCGGTGCGGATATCGGAGCGATTGCGGAGACCCATCATTACGTGAATAAAGTAGTGACCGGTGAATTACCGTTCCTCCTTACTTCTTGTTGTCCGGCATGGGCGATGCTTGCCAAGACGCAATTTCCAACTCTCATTGATCAGGTATCACAGGAATTGACACCTATGGTTGCAACGGCGAGAACGATTAAGAAAGAACACCCAGAGGCAAGAGTGGTATTTATCGGACCATGTGCAGCAAAGAAACTGGAAGCAGCCAGAAGAACAGTACGAAGTGACGTAGACTTTGTTATTACTTATGAAGAACTTCAGGCAATGTTTGATGCAAAGGATATTGACCTTACAGAATACGAAGCAGAATCTTCTTTCCATAATGCAACAGGCGCAGGCAGAGGATATGCGGCAGCAGGCGGCGTGGCAGCGGCAATCGAAGAGTGCGTGAAAGAATATTATCCAGGTGTTCCGGTAAATATCCGACATGCGGAAGGTCTTGCAGAATGCAAGAAGACATTGATGCTTGCAAAAGCAGGAAAAATGAATGGCTGTCTGATTGAAGGCATGGCTTGTCCGGGCGGTTGTATTGCAGGCGCAGGAACGAATATTGAAGTTGCCAAAGCCAAGAAAGCGCTGAATACTTTTGTGGCAAATTCATCAAAGAATATTCCGGCAAAAGAGTTGGAAGAAATCGAATTAAAATAGACAAAAAGTTGAAAGAAAGCGGATATCGTCTGCTTTACACGGAAAAGCTTCTATGGTATGATGAAATGAGTTGGATAACAGCATAACATGGAGGTAATGGTATGGGGTTTTTAGCAGAATTGATCCAGACAGTGATCAAGATGTTTTTTATAGCAGCGGTATCATTTGGCGGCATCCAGTTTGGAAAACATCTTCGCGCGTCTAAAAGATTGGAAAACTTTTTAGCGCGTCTAAAAAAGAGAAAAAGTAAAAAACAGCAGTAATACAAGATTTAGAAAACTTAATTTCAGAAGAACAGGCTTTCTTGCCTGTTCTTCTGTTGTGAGTAATAGGACAATTTTAGGAGGAAAAAGATGAAAGCATACGGAGTAAATGAGCTTAGAAAAATGTTTTTGGAATTTTTTGAAAGCAAAGAGCATCTTGCGATGAAAAGCTTTTCGCTTGTACCGCATAATGACAAAAGCCTTCTTCTGATCAACTCAGGAATGGCACCTTTAAAACCATATTTTACAGGACAGGAGATTCCGCCAAGGAAGCGCGTGACAACCTGTCAGAAATGTATCCGTACAGGAGATATCGACAATGTAGGAAAGACTGCACGTCACGGCACATTTTTCGAGATGCTTGGGAATTTCTCATTTGGAGATTATTTTAAATTAGACGCAATCAAATGGTCATGGGAATTTTTGACAGAGGTAGTTGGATTAGACGCAGACCGTTTGTATCCATCTATTTATGAGGAAGATGACGAGGCATTTGAGATCTGGAATAAAGTGATGGGAATCCCGGCAGAGCGTATTTTCCGTTTTGGAAAGGCGGACAATTTCTGGGAGCACGGTGCAGGACCTTGCGGACCTTGTTCGGAAATCTATTATGACCGCGGTGAGAGATACGGCTGTGGAAGTGAGGATTGTACGGTAGGCTGTGATTGCGACCGTTACATGGAAATCTGGAATAACGTATTTACTCAGTTTGACAATGATGGAGAAGGTCATTATACCGAACTGGAGCAGAAAAATATCGATACCGGTATGGGATTAGAGCGTCTGGCTTCTGTTGTGCAGGACGTAGATTCTATCTTTGATGTGGATACGATCAAAGCACTTCGTGACCATGTATGCAGCCTTGCCGCAGCAGAGTATGGTAAAAACTATGATTCAGACGTATCTATCCGTGTAATTACCGATCATGTACGTTCCGTAACATTTATGATTTCAGACGGAATCATGCCATCCAATGAAGGGCGCGGATATGTACTGCGAAGACTTTTAAGACGTGCGTGTCGTCATGGAAGATTGCTTGGTATTCAGGGAGAATTCCTGCCTCAGCTTTCCGAGACGGTTATTACAGGTTCCAAAGATGGATATCCGGAGTTGGAAGAGAAAAAAGGGTTTATCTTAAAAGTGATCGCAAAAGAGGAAGAACAGTTTAATAAGACGATTGATCAGGGACTTGGCATCTTAAAAGAGATGGAAAAAGAAATGCAGGAGAAAGGAGAAAAGACTCTCTCCGGCGCAGATGCATTCAAATTGTATGATACGTATGGCTTCCCGCTTGATCTTACAAAGGAAATTCTTGAAGAAAAAGGGCTCGCAGTAGATGAAGATGGCTTCAAAGCTGCTATGGAAGAACAGCGAGTGAAAGCAAGAACGGCACGTGAAGTGACAAACTATATGGGAGCAGACGCTACCGTATATGATGAGATCGCGGCAGAAGTAACTTCTGTATTTGTCGGATATGATAAACTGGCACATGAATCCAAGGTTACGGTGGTTACGACCGAGACGGAAGTCGCAGAAGCCTTGTCTGACGGACAGGCAGGCACGATATTCGTGGAAGAGACTCCGTTCTATGCCACAAGCGGCGGTCAGGAAGCAGATAAAGGTTTGATCAAGACAGCAGAGGGCGTATTCGAAGTGGAAGATACCATCAAACTTCGCGGCGGTAAAATCGGGCATGTTGGAAAGATGCGCTCAGGCATGATTAAGACAGGAGACACCGTGATATTAGAAGTAGATAGCGAGAGACGTTCTCTTGGCGCGCGCAACCACAGTGCGACTCATCTTCTGCAGAAAGCGCTGCGTACTGTACTGGGCACGCATGTAGAGCAGGCAGGATCTCTGAATAATGCAGACAGACTTCGCTTTGATTTTACACATTTCTCCGCCATGAGTGCTGATGAGATCAAACAGACTGAGAATCTTGTAAATAAAGCGATTGCCGAAGCATTCCCAGTCGTGATCAAAGAGATGCCGATCGAAGAGGCAAGAAAGACCGGAGCGCAGGCGCTGTTCGGTGAAAAATACGGTGATGTGGTACGCGTGGTAAATATGGGGGATTATTCCGTTGAGCTTTGCGGCGGTACGCATGTGAAAAATACAAGTGAGATCGCGGCATTTAAGATTTTATCCGAGACAGGCGTAGCGGCCGGGGTAAGACGTATCGAAGCACTTACTTCCAAGGGACTTATGAAATATTATGACGAGCTCGAGAAGAAACTTCACGAGGCCGCAAAACTTTTAAAAGCAACACCGGATAATCTGACAGATAAGATCACACATTTGCAGGCAGACAACAAAGCGCTTCACAGCGAAGTGGAAAGTCTTAAGAGTAAACTTGCGAAAGACGCAATGGGCGATGTTATGAATCAGGTGAAAGAAGTAAACGGCATGAAACTTCTTGCAATCAAGGTGGAAGGCGTGGATATGAACGGACTTCGTGACCTCGGCGACCAGTTAAAAGAAAAGATTGGCGAGGGAGTTGTTGTGATCGCATCTGTAAACGACGGAAAAGTAAACCTGATGGCAGCAGCGACAGAAGATGCTGTGAAAAAGGGCGCTCATGCAGGAAATCTTATCAAAGGTATCGCGGGATGCGTTGGCGGCGGCGGCGGCGGACGTCCGAATATGGCGCAAGCCGGAGGTAAAAATCCGGCAGGAATCGAAGAGGCTCTTGCAAAGGCAGAAGAACTCCTGAAAGGACAAGTATAAAGTGACTGCGGTTGTAAAAGGAAGTGAAGTTAGTGCTTCTGTAAAAGTAAGCGTAGACCCGTCTATTCAGACATTAAAAGCTTATATCGGCAATGAAAAACTTCTCGAGACACAGGAAGATTATGATGAGTTATTAGAGGCAGAACCGGAAACAGGCGTTTGTAAAACTGCATGGAAAGGCGATGTTCTGAATTCTAAAATCGTTGTTTTATCCAGAAATAGAGATGTGCACCAGGCAGAAATCACAGTTACTGATTTTACCGATGAAAAGGGAAATGTGATTTCCTCAGAAAACGTAGGAATCAAATGGTTAAAAGAGATTAAGGCGAACGACGGACGTAATCAGGCCGGTGTGGTCAAGTCTTATCCGGATATCATTCATAAAGGCGGAGCAGCAGATATTGATGCAGAGAGTGTAAAATTTGCATGGGTAAATATTGACATTCCAAAGGATGCGAAACCGGGTGTATACACTGGGGGATTTACCGTGAATGCCGAAGGGTTGGAGACACCGATTGATCTGGTGTATACGATAGAAGTGTTGAATCTTTTGCAGCCGGCACCGGAAGCAACACAGATTCAGGTATGGCAGCATCCGTTTTCTGTGGCGAATTATTATTTGGGACTAGGTGAAAATGTATCCGTGGGAGGCATTTCTAATGAATTAAGAAGTGATTTTTATTTTACAGAGGAACATTTTAATCTGATGCGTTCTTCTATGGAAGAATATGTAGCTATCGGAGGTCACGATGTTGTGGCAAATATTGTGGAAGAGGCATGGAATCATCAATCCTTCTATAATGATCCGTCCATGGTGAAATGGACAAAGAAGGCAGATGGAACATGGGAATTCGATTATACATGGTACGATGCATGGATTGAATTCATGATTGATTGTGGAGTGATCAACCCGCAAGAAGGAATCGGTCAGATCAAATGTTACAGTATTGTTCCTTGGAACAATCAGATCGCATATTATGATGAAACTTTGGCACAGACGGTGAGAAAATCACTTGCTCCGGGAAGTGAGGAATGGAATACGGTGTGGGAGACATTCCTTGGTGATTTCATGGAACACTCCAAAGAAAACGGCTGGTTTGAAGTTACGTATATCTCCATGGATGAGCGTGGATTAGACCAGTTAGAACCGGCAGTAGATATCATCGAGTCTGTACAGGATGAGTCGGGCAAAAGTTTTAAAATCTCTTCTGCATTGAACTATGCGGCGCCGGAATATTATGATTTTACAGACCATATCGATGACATTTCTGTTAATTTGAGAAATATTAGTGATAAGGCGCAGATGAATGAATTATCTTTACATCGCCGTGAATTAGGATTGACTACGACGTACTATTCCTGTACCGAAGACTATCCGACGAATTATACAATCAGTGATCCGGGCGATAACTACTGGACTATTTTGTATTCTATGACATTAGGTACAGATGGTTTTATGCGTTGGGCAGGGGATAACTATGTTTATAATATGCACGAAGATGTTACCTACAGATATTGGGAGCCGGGTGACGGATGGTTCATATATCCGGCAGAGAGAGATATTCTCGATATGAGCAAAGATGTGCCGTTTTACAGCACACCGCGTTATGAGTTGTTTAAACAGGGAATCCGCGATGTGGCAAAAGCAAAATATCTAATGGCGCAAGATGATCAATTGAGTGAGACAATCAGTGTTTTGATGGCTGATATGAAACGTCCTGCAAGAGGAACATATCATGGAAGCGCAGTGGCAGCTACGCAGGAGGACCGCATGCTGGTACATTCAGAAACAGAACATGTATATACAAAGCTTGCAGAACTTGCACGGGATTATTTAGATGAAAAGACAACCGATTTTGAGGAAACGAACAAAATGATGCGAACTTAACAAATTTTTCAAAAACTATTGACGTAGCGGGAAAATCTGATATAATAATTTATAGTGCAATAAAAAATACCCGAACAGTCGTATGGTGCACAATATAGGACTGGAGGGAGGTTAGGTGTGAGACTATGTCAAATGTAATCGTAAAAGATAATGAGACGTTGGATAGCGCTTTAAGAAGATTTAAAAGAAGCTGCGCTAAAGCTGGTATTCAGCAGGAGATTCGTAAAAGAGAACATTACGAAAAGCCAAGCGTAAGACGTAAAAAGAAATCAGAAGCTGCAAGAAAACGTAAATATAATTAATTATAATGTGCAGATTAAAGTGGAGTGTCTTCGGACACTCCACTTTTTGAGCCTGAATATATAATGAAAGTATCTGATGAGTTTCTGTCGTGTGTTTATAATTTATAAGGTAAAGCAATAAAGAGGTATTAAAAAATATTATCTTTATAAATATTGCAGAAAAATGTCGAAGCATGGTAGAATAGGCAAGTCTGAAAAAAGATATTCAAAGGAGAAAAAATCATGGGAAATGAGAAGAAGGCAGTAACGCCTTATGATTTGGAGGGACGTCTTCCGATAGCCCAGGCAATTCCGCTTGGTCTTCAGCATGTCCTGGCAATGTTTGTCGGTAATCTGACGCCAATCATTTTGATCACAGGCGGCGCAGGTATTACAGACAGTGCATTGTTAGTCACACTTTTACAGAATGCAATGTTGATTGCAGGAGTTGTAACGTTAGTACAGTTGTTTACGGTTGGACCGGTGGGGGCAAAATTGCCGATTGTTATGGGTACCAGTTCCGGATTCATCGGTGTATGTCAGAGTGTTTCTAAAGTAATGGGCGGCGGTGTCCTTGCTTACGGCGCGATTATGGCGGCATCCTTGATCGGAGGTATTTTTGAAACGGTATTAGGATCTTTCTTAAAACCGCTTCGCAGATTCTTCCCGGCGATCGTAACGGGTACGGTTGTGTTGTCCATTGGTTTATCACTGATTTCTGTCGGAGTTGGTTCTTTCGGCGGCGGTACAAGTGCAAAAGATTATGGTTCTATGGAAAACTTGTTTGTTGGTTTTGTCGTGCTTGTTATAATTGTCATATTGAAACATTGTACGAAGGGAATCACGAGCTACTCATCTATATTGATAGGTATTATCGTAGGTTATGTTTTAGTGGCAGTTATGGCACAGATTCTTCCAACTACATTTACATATGTAAACGAAGCCGGCGAGACAGTAGAAGCTGCAAAAGCATGGGTTCTGAACTGGGATAAAGTGGCGGATGCAAGCTGGTTCGCGATTCCGAGAATCATGCCGGTAAAACTTGTATTTGATGCAAGAGCAATTGTTCCGATTTGTATTATGTTTGTTGTTACAGCAGTTGAGACGGTTGGTGATATTTCCGGTATTACAGAAGGCGGTTTGGGAAGAGAAGCAACGGACAAAGAACTTGCAGGCGGTGTTATGTGTGATGGACTTGGTTCTTCGTTAGCGGCACTTTTTGGCGTGCTGCCGAATACATCATTCAGCCAGAATGTAGGTTTGGTCGCAATGACAAAAGTAGTGAATTTATTTGCAATCAGTATTGGGGGAATCTTCCTGATCGCATGTGGGTTATTCCCGAAACTTGCAGCATTGATTTCGATTATGCCGCAGAGCGTACTTGGAGGAGCTGCAGTTATGATGTTCTCATCTATTGTAGTAAGCGGTATCCAGCTTGTGACAAAGACACCGATCACGGGAAGAAATATTACGATCCTTTCCGTAGCGCTTGGTCTTGGTTATGGTATCGGTGCAAATACGCAGATACTTACACATCTTCCGCAGCAGATTCAACTGATCTTTGGCGGATCAGGTATTGTACCGGCGGCAATCGTAGCGATTATATTGAATATCGTGCTGCCAAAAGATAAAGAAGCTTAATAAAAAAGAATTCTGCTTGGGGTATCCTTCGTAAGGAAGGATCCCAAGGCTTTATATCTCAAATTAAATATTGTTGCGTTTAAACGGTGTAGCAAGTTGTTATGCCGTTTTTGATGTTTTTATAGCTTTGTTCTGCATATGATTCTGAAAAAGTTGAAAATCGGAAAAGTAAAAAGTCGGTACACAGTACACCAAAACAGCAAAAGTGTTGCTCTTGCTATTGTTTTGATGAAACTTCGGCTTGTCGTTGGCTCTTTCTAAAATTGAGTTTCATTTTGTATTTAGTTGTAGTACCTCGCATAATATTTTTGATTTACTTTTTTGAAAAACTGTGTATTGAAAATTGTTGATATTCATTCCCTTTTGTGTTAGAATAATTTTAAAACAAAGTTTTAGATAGTTGTAATTTGAAAGTTGGTGTATAAATGGACAAAAAGAAAACTGCTGAAAAGATAATAAGTAGTGCAGGTGGCATTGCTAAAACTTCCGAATTTGTTTCCGCAGGGCTTTCGAATTTTGATGTTGCCAATTTGTGTAATGATGGATATATCGAGCGCATACGACACGGATATTATCGGCTTGCCGAAAAAAAAGATATAAAAGAGGAACAAATACTTGCATCGCTTCTTCCCGAAGGTATTGTTTGTGTTGAGTCTGCACTTTTTTATTATGGATACAGCGATTTTACACCAAGGCAATGGTCTATCGCTGTTCAAAGGACATTTTCAAGAACAAGGCTGAAATTTGATACTTTGCCTATGAAAATATATTACATTCAAAATTCTCAATTTGAAATAGGAAAAGCAGAAAGCAATTTTAATGGAGTGAAACTTGCTGTTTATGACCGTGAACGTACCATCTGCGACTGTTTCAAATATCGCACAAAGCTCGACAATGAGCTGTTTAATAAAGCTCTTAATGCCTATGTTGCAGATGATAAAAAAAATTTAGGTAATCTTTCAAAATACGCAAAGGAAATGCGTATTTACACAAAACTGATGAATATAATGGAGGTGCTTCTTAATGGCTGATATGGCTGTGTCCGTACTTGCAAGACTAAAAAACAAAGCAAAAGAAAGCGATAGAAGTTATCAACTTTGCTTGCAGCTTTTTTGCCAAGAGGAGTTTCTGCGCCGCTTAGAAAAATCAAAGTATGCAGAAAATCTTGTATTAAAAGGTGGATTGTTTATTTATTCGATTACTGATTTTGATAGCCGAGTAACGGTGGATGTGGATTTTCTTCTTCGGAAAGTTCCCAATACTCCTGAACAGTTAAAAGTTGTGTTAGAGGAAATCATTGCTACTCCGACAAAAAATGATTTTATTACCTTTGAAATTAAAGACATTGCACCGATTGCTATTCAAAAGAAGTATGCAGGTATTGGTGCTTCACTTGTAGCCTATATCAAAAATACTAAAACGCCGTTCAGTATAGATTTCGGCGTAGGCGATGTTATTGTGCCAAAGCAGGAAAAACGAAAAATTCCTACACAACTTGATGGTTTTACTGCCCCAACAGTAAATACATATTCTCTCGAAACGACTATTGCCGAGAAACTTGATGCAATTCTCAGCCTAATGGAATTTTCAAGTCGAATGAAAGATTATTACGATATTTATTACCTTGCAAATAAGTTTGATTTTGACGGCAATATCTTGACCGAAGCACTTAAAAAGACTTTCGAAAACCGGGGACACACATTTACGATTGAACAGTTTGAGCGGGTTATGAGATTTGCAGATGATTCGGCAATGCAAAAAAAATGGAAAGCCTTTACACGTAAGATTGATACTAAAACCGATGATTTCGGTATAGTGCTTAAAACAATAAATACATTTCTTGCAAAACCGTTTACAGCAACAGTAAGCAACCTCAATGGTACTGAAAAATGGTCAGCCTCTAAAAATATGTGGGAGCAAGGAGGGATATAGTATGCTAAAGATAATGGAAATTATCGAAAAAGAAACCAAAGGCAAATGTTCAATATTATTATCCGTATTCTATTCCTAAAACTCGCCATTGGAATACATATATGAGTCCAGAAGAAGTAGAAGATAATATTAAAAAGAAAAAAGCTAAGAAGTTTAAATGTATTTACAAATATGACAAAGAAAATCTTGACCTTATGTTTGCAAATATTGATGATTCCACTCAAACAATGGAAGCTATCATCAGTTATATAATGTCTGGACAAGGCAGATTCAATCTTGTCTGTTATAAAAACTGTTTTCCATTATGTAATCCTCCAAATATATTTCCCTACAATTTTAATAATACTGGCTGATTGCAAAGTCAAAGGGAGAAGCTACTTCTTTATGTAGTCTCTCCCCTTTGCAGAATTCTTTTTTATATACATTTTAACGGAATGTAAGGTTTGTATCGTTCATAGAATCTACAATTGCCAATGATTCCAAATGGATTCCTTGTTCGCGGATAGAATTACCGCCGCTTTGGAATCCTTTTTCGATAACGATTCCCGCGCCTTCCACACTGGCTCCGGCTTCTTTTACAAGTTCTAATAAACCAAGAAGCGCACATCCATTGGCGAGGAAATCGTCAATGATAAGTACATGGTCGTCGGCGCTTAGAAATTTCTTGGAAAGGATTACATCATAGACGCGTTTGTGAGTGAAAGATTCTACTTTTGAGTGGTATACTTCGCCGTCGATGTTGATACTCTGTGCCTTTTTTGCAAATATCACAGGAACGTTGAAATATTGAGCTGCGATGCAGGCAATACCGATACCAGAAGCTTCGATGGTCAGAATTTTTGTGATCTTATCGCTTGGAAAACGTCTTCTGAATTCTTTACCAATCTCATTGATCAAGTCAATATCCATCTGATGGTTCAAAAAGCTGTCTACTTTTAAGACATTTCCCGGTTTTACCACACCATCTTTTAAAATACGTTCTTTTAATAGCTGCATAGTTTTTATACCTTCCTTACGGTTATTATATTTTTATTGTTATCTATGATACTCTATCAGAAATATATTTTCAATGTAAAATTTAAAAATCTTGTCGAAAATAGTTGGAAAATGATGATTATGCGGAGCTCCATTTATGTCGGCTTTTGTGATTGAGAAGCCATGCATTCTATGGTAAGATATAAGATGGATATAGACAGATATATCGGTCTTAAGAAACGAGTTGGAAGGAGAATTCTTTTGCTTACGATTAATCAATATGTAAAAGTAAAAAGTTTGGAAGAAGCATACGAGCTGAATCAGAAAAGAGCGAATCGCGTCTTGGGCGGAATGATGTGGCTGCGTATGAGCAAGGGAAGGGCAATGACGGCAATTGACTTGTCGGACCTTGGATTAGATAAGATAGAAGAAAGAGAGGATGCATTTTCCATTGGTTGTATGTGCACACTAAGAGAAATGGAAACGCATGAGGGTCTGCACGAGTATTTTGACGGTGCGATAAAAGAGTGTGTCAGACATATTGTCGGAGTACAGTTTCGTAACAGCGCCACGGTTGGAGGAAGTATATTCGGAAGATTTGGCTTCTCTGATGTGTTGACCTGTTTTCTTGCATTGGATACCTATGTGGAACTGTATAAGGGAGGCATCGTTTCGCTGAAAGAGTTTGTGGACATGCCGCGTGACAATGATATTTTGGTGAGGATTCTCATTAAAAAGGACGGACGTAAGGTGAAATATTTGTCAGAACGCATGACGAAGACGGATTTTCCGATGATCGCGGCGGCAGTAGCGGTAAAAGAAGAAAAGGTATATTGTGCAGTTGGCGCAAGACCGATGAAAGCTATGCTTGTGGAGGACGTGCTGCCCCAAAAAGATGCGATAGATATGTTCGCGCAAAAAATGAAAGAAAAGTTTACTTATGGAAGCAATATGCGCGGAAGTGCAGAATATAGAAAACATTTAGCGGGTGTTTGCATAAGACGTGCGCTTACAGAGCTTTTGAAAGAGACAAAGTAAGGTGGAGGAGAAGTACATATGGAATTAAAATTTACACTAAATGGAAAACCTCTGCTTACAGAGGTGAAAGCGGACACAACATTGTATCAGTTGTTAAGAGAAGAAGGGTGTTATAGCGTAAAATGCGGCTGTGAGACGACGAACTGTGGACTTTGTACCGTGTTGTTAGAAGGAAAGCCGGTATTGTCCTGCTCGATACCAGCACTTCGCGTAGTAGGAAAACATGTGACTACGATGGAAGGAATACAGGAAGAAACCGAGGAGTTTGGCTCATTTCTGGCTGCGGAAGGCGCAGAACAGTGCGGATTCTGCTCTCCGGGATTCATTATGAATGTGCTTGCTATGACGAAAGAATTGGAAAACCCAGATATGGATGAAATCAAAGAATATCTATCCGGAAACCTTTGCAGATGCACCGGATATATGGGACAGCTGCGTGCGATTTCCAAATATATGAAAGCAAAAAGGGAGGGCAAATAAGTGAGTTTGGTCAATAAAGCGATACCAAAAGTAGATTCCAAGGCGTTGGTTACCGGGAAGCCGGTATATACGGATGATATTGCGCCGAAGGATTGTCTGATTGTAAAAGTATTAAGAAGCCCTCATGCACATGCGTTGATCAAAAAAATCGATAAAAGCCGCGCATTGCTTGTACCGGGAATCGAAGGCGTGTTTACCTATGAAGACTGTCCGGATAAACGCTTTACGATGGCGGGACAGACCTATCCGGAGCCAAGTCCTTATGATAGGCTGATATTGGATCGAAGAATGCGTTTTGTGGGGGATGCAGCGGCAGTGATCGCCGGGAAAACGCAAGAGGCGGTGGATAAAGCATTAAAGCTTGTAAAGATAGAATATGAAGTATTAGAGCCGCTGCTTGATTTTCGAAAAGCGAAAGATAATAAAATCTTAGTGCATCCGGAAGAGAATTGGGAGAGCCTGTGTCCTGTCGGTGCAGATAATAAACGTAATCTTTGCAGCAGCGGAAGCGATGGGAAAGGCGATGTGGATGAAGTCCTGGAACAATGCGAATATCTGGTAGAGCAGACCTACCATACGAAAGCGTGCCAGCAGGCAATGATGGAAACATTTCGTACTTATACCTATATGGACGTATATGGACGTCTGAACGTGGTTTCTTCCACGCAGGTAACCTTTCACGTAAGAAGAATTCTGGCGACTGCATTTGACATGCCAAAATCCAAGATCCGTGTCATTAAGCCTCGTATTGGCGGAGGCTTTGGAGCGAAACAAACGGTTGTTACAGAAGTTTATCCGGCGCTTGTTACATTAAAAACAGGGAAACCGGCAAAGATTATTTATACGAGGGAAGAATCTCAGATTGCATCTTCTCCAAGGCATGAGATGGAGATTAAAGTACGTCTGGGTGCCGATAAAGAAGGAATCATCAAGGCGATTGATGTATATACCTTATCAAACACAGGAGCTTTTGGCGAACATGGTCCGACTACAGTAGGTTTGTCCGGACATAAGTCAATTCCGCTATATGGAAAATTAGACGCATTTCGTTTTGTATATGATGTTGTCTATACGAATGTGATGTCGGCAGGCGCGTACCGCGGATACGGGGCTACGCAGGGGATTTTCGCCGTGGAGTCTGCGGTAAATGAACTGGCAGAAAAGATGGGCGTGGATCCGGTTGCGCTCCGTGAAAAGAACATGGTCAAAGAAGGTCAGGTCATGGACGCATACTACGAAGAGATGGCAAATAGCTGTGCGCTTGACCGCTGTATGGCGCGTGCAAAGGAAATGATTGACTGGGAGCATAAATATCCATGCCGTGATATGGGGAATGGCAAAGTACGAAGCGTCGGCGTTGCGATGGCAATGCAGGGCTCCGGTATATCGGCGGTTGATACGGCAAGCGTGGCAATGAAAGTAAATGACGATGGTTTTTACAGCCTGATGATAGGGGCTTCGGATATGGGAACCGGATGCGACACGATTCTTGCGCAGATGGCAGCAGATTGTTTAAACTGCGAGATGGAAGATATTATCGTATACGGCGTAGATACAGATACGTCACCGTATGACTGTGGTTCCTACGCATCCAGTACGACCTATGTAACCGGAATGGCCGTGGTAAAGACCTGTGAGACTTTAAAGAAGAAAATCATCGCACAGGCAGCAAAATTTTTAGAATGCAGCGAAGAAGAACTGGAGTTTGACGGCAAAAAAATAGTAAGCTTGGAAAGCGATAAAGAGATTACATTGAAAGATATCGGCAACCTTGTGATGTGCAATAATGAAGATGCGCTGTTTGCGACAGAAGCGCATTCTTCTCCGGTCTCCCCTCCGCCGTTCATGGTCGGCATGGCAGAAATCGAATTGGACAAAGAAACAGGTAAAGTAGAGCTGATCGATTATGTGGCAGTTGTAGACTGCGGAACACCGATCAATCCGAACCTTGCGAGAATCCAGACAGAAGGAGGTATCGCTCAGGGAATCGGTATGGCGCTTTATGAGGACATTGTATACAGCGAAGCCGGAAAGAATTACAGCAATTCTTTTATGCAGTATAAAATTCCGTCCCGTATGGATGTAGGAACGATTCGTGTGGAATTTGAAAGCAGTTATGAGCCGACAGGACCGTTTGGGGCAAAATCCATCGGAGAAATCGTGATCAATACGCCAAGCCCTGCGATCGCAAATGCGGTGCAGAATGCGGTAGGGGTAAAGATACGCGAGCTGCCGATTACTGCAGAAAAAATATACAATGAAATGAATGCGATGGAATAAAAGAAAAATGAAATTATTTATGATAATACTGGCTGCTGGTAACAGCAGCCGTTTTGGTTATAACAAACTTTTTTTTCGGATAGGGCAAAAAGCGATGTATGAACGCACAATCGAAAGAATGCGCGCAATTAGCCTGTCTGGTTGTGAGACGAAGATTTATATGGTAAGCCAATATAAAGAGCTTTTAGAGGGGATAAAAAGCGATGCAGAAGGAATATATAATCCATATCCCCAATATGGCATTTCCTATTCGATTAAACTTGCAATAGACAAGATCAAAGAAAAGATGAAAGAGGAAGATGTAGTCATGTTTTCGGTGTGTGACCAGCCATATATGAGAACAGATAGCCTTTTCGGGTTGATAGAGGGTTTTATAGCATCTCATAGAGGGATTGGATGCCCGGGAACCGGACAGATGCTAGGTAATCCGGTTTTGTTCCGGAAAAAATATCTGGAAGAATTATATGCTTTGGAAGGGGACTGTGGGGGAAAACGCGTGGTGAGAAAGCATTTGGAGGATGTGTGGATGTGTGAAGTGTCAGAAAAGGAATTAGAAGATTTGGATATGGCGCCTTTGGTAATCGTGCGCGGCGGCGGAGATCTGGCAAGCGGAACAATTTATCATTTAAAAAAGGAAGGATACCGGGTGCTAGTATTGGAAACAGAAGCTCCGGCATGTATTCGCAGACAGGTGGCTTTTTGCGAGTGTATTTATGAAGGGAAGACAATCGTGGAAGGGATGGAAGCTGTGAGGATACAGTCGGAAGAAGAGATGAAAGAGGCGTGGAAAACGGAAAAGATTCCGGTGTGTGTGGATGCGCAAGGGAAATGGATAGAAACGCTTTTGCCGCAGATTGTGGTAGATGGCATACTTGCGAAGAAGAATTTGGGGACCACGCTTGATATGGCGCCTCTTACCATTGGGCTTGGACCGGGTTTCGAAGCAGGAGTGGATGTGACAGCGGTGATAGAGACTATGCGAGGCGATTCTTTGGGGAAGATTTATTATGAAGGAAGAGCATTGCCCAATACAGGCGTGCCGGGAGTGATATGCGGTTACAGCAAAGAACGTGTAATCCATGCGCCGGCAGATGGAGTTATCTGTTATGAAAAAGTAGTTGGTGAGCCTGTGAGAAAGGAAGAAATCATCGCTTATATTGATGAAGTTCCGGTAAGGGCGACGATGGATGGATTCTTGCGAGGCGCGATTCGGCCAGGCTATGTGGTGAACAAAGGTCTAAAGATTATTGATACAGACCCTAGAAGAGAAGAAGTAAAGTATTGCTGGCAGATATCGGATAAGGCACATTGTATTGCAGAAAGTGTTATGAAAGTAATCAAGGAATGGGAAGAACGGATATGTACATCTGGGATGTAGAAAAAGGCAAAAAATATGAAGAAGCCGTGCAAGCGTTTGAGTTGGGAGAAGAGTTTAGAGGAATGCTTTCTTTTGTCGGGGCAGGCGGAAAGACCACACTTATCTATCAGATGGCGAGGGAATGGGAAAAACGAGGAAAAAAAGTAATTGTCACCACTACGACGCATATGCAAAAGCCAAAAGAAGGATTTGTCGAATGGAAAGAAAGATTTATCAATAACATAGAAGAACAAAATGCGCTTGAAAAACGATTGTGGCAAGAGAGAATCCTGACGATTGGGAGAACTTGTACGGATGCAAAACATCAGGGAAAGATAGAGGGGATGCCTGGGGAAACCTATGCATTTTTGAAGCAAATATCAGATGTCGTGCTTGTGGAAGCGGATGGTGCAAAAAAATATCCGGTAAAGATTCCGGCGGCGCATGAACCGGTTATCCCGCAAGAAACCGATGCAACTGTGATGCTGCTCGGATATCGTGCAGTTGGAAAAGGTATAGAACAGGTGGCATATCGTGCAAAAGAGCTGGCGGAATTCCTGAGAAAAAAAGTGGCAGACGATATTACATTTGAAGATTTACAAAAAATCTGGTTCCAGGAAGGCGGAATCGGAAAAGGAAGGCGTGGAAAAGGCTATTATGCGTTGAGTCAATGCCCGAAAGGGGCGATTTTGGAGTTGTTGGAAGCTTTTGGACAGGAGAAGGCTTTATTTTTATATGAAGAGGAATGATTTGATGCAGGATAAACGATTTTTGGACACATTATTAGAACAATCACAAGAAAAAGAACTGCTGCATGTCACAGTCATAGGAGGTGAGCATGCCGGAGAAACGTTGTTGGCAGATATAGAGAGTATTTGTTATATGAGCCATGAGAATGGTGTTTTGGCTGGAAATTATGAGGAATTAAGAAGGCTTCGGGGCAAAGGGTGCATGGAATTTCACGGAGAAGAGATTTATTATGAGTGGACTGGAAGCGTGAAAAGGCTCGTTATCTGCGGGGCAGGGCATGTCGGACTTGCGCTTGTGAAAATGGCGAAACTATTAGGGTTTTACATTGTGGTAATGGAAGATAGAGAAGAATTCGCCATGCAGGCAAGAATAGCGGGGGCGAATGAAGTGATCTGTGCAGATATGGAAGAGGCACTCGTGAAGCTGCCGGAATGTGCAGGCACATATTATGTGGTTGTGACAAGAGGACATGCCTATGATAAAAAATGTCTTGCCCGGATTATGGATAAGATGTATGTCTACGCAGGAATGATGGGAAGCAAAAGGCGTGTAACAAAGCTTTTGGAAGAATTAGAAGGGGAAGGTTACGAAGCCTGGAAGTTAAAAGACATTCATACCCCGATTGGTTTGGATATCGCAGCACAGACTCCGGAAGAGATTGCAGTGTCGATTCTGGCGGAAATCATTGCCAAGAAGAATAAAAGACTCGTGCTGACAGAGATTCCGGATGCATTTTATGAAATAGAAGATAAGAAGCAGGAAGGAGTCCTGGCAACGATTATCAGGCGCGATGGGTCGGCGCCAAGAGAAATAGGAACAAAAATGCTTGCATTTTCGGGTGGAAAAGTGTATGGAACGATAGGAGGAGGACTCTTGGAACAGAGTGTGCTCTACGAAATGCAGAGCGCACTCTGTAAAAAACGTATAAAAAGAAGGTTTTGGGTAGATTTATCGACGGAAGATGCCGCAAAAGAAGGTTCTGTATGCGGCGGACGGGTAGAAATCTTACTTGAGAGGATTTGAAAATTCACTTGTTTAATTCCTGATTAGCATTTATAATTATAACATAAAAGTTTAAAAGAGGATGATAATTTATGCGTTTATATAATCCGTATACACCAGGAGCTGGATTTCCTCCAAGTTATTTGGCTGGGCGAGATGATACAATTGAGGATGCAGAGAAGACTTTGCAGTATGTAGAGAATGGAATTGTGCAAAGGTCTAAAATATATTATGGTTTACGTGGAGTAGGAAAAACTGTATTGTTAAATAAGATAGAAGAAATTGCAGATGATAATTTGGTTATGTATGAACATTTGGAAGTTTCGGAAGAGCATTCATTTAAAGAGATGTTGGCTACATCTGTTCAAAAACTGTTAACACAGATGAGTGTGAAAGCAGAATTGAAACAGTTTTTTCAAAAAGCAGCATCAATTCTCAAAGCTTTCCAAATTAAATATAGTCAAGGTGACGTAGAATATTCTTTTAGCATGAAAGAGGTACAGCCAGCGTATGGAACTGCGGATACAGGACAGTTTGAAAATGATTTAAAAGAAATTCTAGTTTCTATGGGAGTGGTTGCAAAGAAGACGGGTAATATGGTGTGCTTTTTTATTGATGAAGTGCAGTATTTGAAACAGGAAGAGCTAACAGCTTTGATTACAGCTTTACACCGTATTAACCAGAAACAACTACCAATTCTTGTTTTTGCGGCTGGATTACCAAAGATTGCAAAGTTAGCTGGGGATTCAAAATCGTATGCAGAAAGATTATTTGAATTTGTTCCGATTGATTCTTTGAAATACGATGACGCAAGACAAGCATTAATGAATCCTGCAAAAGCGCAAGGGGTAAATTATACAGAAGATGCGATTGAGTATATTGTAAGAATTACTGACGGATATCCATATTTTATTCAAGAATATGGAAAGCAGGCGTGGGAAAAAATGCAGAATAAAGTGATTGATTTGGAGTGCGTAAGGCGGGCGGAAACGGAATTTATTGATAGTTTGGATAAAAGCTTTTTTAAGGTTCGGTATGATCGTGCGACAAAACGTGAAAAGGATTTTATGTTTGGAATGGTAAAATGCGGAGATTTGCCATGTACAATTGCTGAAGTTGCAAGGCAGATGGATACAACGCCGCAATCTATTGGACCACTTAGAAGCCAGCTTATCCATAAAGGATTTATATATTCTACTTCATATGGAGAGATTGATTTTACTGTTCCGCAGTTTGATAAATATTTACTAAGAGTCAATCCGGAGTTGAAAATTGATGAAGATATGATGATGTAAAATGTAAAGTCAGAGAATTTGAAAGCTCTGGCTTTTATAATATCTTAGTTGTTTTTGTAATGCAGTATAGTATACTATACAATAGATTAATGTCTTTTTGAAAAGGATTGATGTGATGCAAAACAAATTTTTCCGCTTTGAAAATTATGAATGCTGGAGAAGAGTAAAAATGTGAGGAAATGACATGATAATTGATTTCAGTAATTGTAAGGAAAGTGGGATCCTTTATTCTGGGAGTGAAAGTAAAGTAGGAATTTTATATCATGACGAAGCATATATGCTGAAATTTCGCAAATTAGTACATGGAAGTAGCTCATACAGTCATGTTTATCTGCAAAAACATTTCTGGAAAGAGCATACATTTTGGACAGATGGATATTTTGCTTGCAGTGTAGGGAGTGTTT
>ERZ808035.69-NODE-69-length-131509-cov-22.393694_pt1 | contig 131509 bp, 101 predicted proteins | sample MGYA00380189_ERZ808035 | MGnify/ENA primary metagenome ERZ808035 (study PRJEB31490, sample SAMN06133407) | mouse gut metagenome | isolation source: M5_1 | host: mice | place: China: Chengdu | collected 2015-05 ... | reverse complement strand
CATGTCCATTGAATTTAGTATGACTGAATATAACAAATGGGAGCCATAAATGGCTCCCATTTGTGGGTAAAGGTTAGCGGCGTGCCGCGTCATCAAAGGCAACACACATCGCCTGATGCGATGACGCGGCACGCCGCGTCCCTACATTGAAATACCGTCAATGGATACACCGCATCAGTGGTGGGTGCGCGATGCTGCCTGCGCATCCTCGGCTGGCGAGGGATGTTTGGGCAGCTTGAGCTTGATGGTGTCGAAGCCCTCGCCGTAGACACCGTTGACGAGACCCTGAGCTATGAATGCGTGTTCGTCGATGCTCTTGACTATGCGGAATATGGTCACTGACTCGTAGCGGCGGCACATAACCAGAAGCACCTTGACATCGTGCTTGCTGTACCAGCCCACACCGTCAAGCACCGTACAACCGCGGTGGGCTTTCGACAGCACCGCATCAGCTATCTCCTTCCAGTGCGACGAAATGATAGTAAACTGCACCGCCTGGCGGTTGGTATTGATAATGACATCGGCGAGCATCGGCACCACGAAAAGGAAAACCACACCATATATGGTGGTCTCTACGCTGTGGAATATGAAGTATGACGAGCCGATGATACACATGTCGATATATATCATCATGCGTCCGAACGACACATTGCTTTTCTTGGAGACTATGGCAGCCACAATATCCGTGCCGCCTGTAGAGCCGTTGTGGATATAGGTAAGTCCCACGCCGAAGCCGCCCATAATGGCTCCGATGAGCACATTCATGAAATCCTGCCCCTTGACTATCGGCTCATGGAAAAACGGCTGAAAGAAACCTATGCCGAGCGACAGCACCGTCGCACCGAATATCGTGCGGATTACAAACGTCTTGCCCACCTTGCGCCACGCTATAGCGAGCAGTATGGCATTGATGGCGTAAGCAGTCACCGCCACAGGCACCCCGTGGCTGAAATGATCCTGAGTGACAAAATATACAATGGTACTCACACCCGTCACGCCTCCGATGACCACCTTCTCCGGCAAGACAAACGCACAGAATCCGAAGGCATACATCGTGAGACCTAAAGTGATGATGATATAGTCCTTGGCAGAAAGCCAAATCTTGTTATACGACAGTGTCATTATGGTGTTACTTTTTAAGGCTGTGCAAACATAGCAATTTTTTTCGTTTCGGACATCCAAATGACAGAGATATTTGTAACTTTGTGATACATGTGCATAAGACATGTCCTATTCATCCCTTGACCATGACACATATCAAAAGCATATTAACACCGATATTCGCATCATTATCTCTTTTATTAATCGCGCCTGTGCACTCTGCGGCTGCGGATTTTTTTGACACGCGCCCTGCCGACAAATTCCTGGAGATAGGCATACATGGACTCGCCGGGACAAGCACCCTGCTGCAAAACTACCAAAGCTGCTACCCGGCAATAACCGACATAGACATGTCGGCAGGATTTGCAGGAGGCGTAGGAGGTTCGGTGACATTCGGATTACGTAATTACTTGGCTCTCAGCACAGAGTTAAACTTCATGGCGCGCAACAGCAGCACCTCCATGGCATTTCGCGGAACTGACGAGATACCGACATCAGCCATACGGCTCTCTAACCGTTCGTATTCGTTTGAAGTGCCGGTATATGTGTCAGTCCGGTTCAATCTGGCTGACAATGTCCGCTGGAATCTGCAAGGCGGCTTCTATTACTCGCTCGGACTCACAGGCACGCAACACCAGACCCTCATGAGCTCATACATCAACGAGCTGGGGCAGATGGTCAACATATACGAAAAAGTTGATGCGGATTATTACAACGACCCCGACGCCTTCATCAATTCGCAGTACCGCTCCGACTGGGGCTTGATGGTAGGCACATCCATCGATGTGTGGAAACATGTCACTGTAGGTTTCCGCACCATGTTCGGTCTGAAAAATGTAGCCAACGACTCCGACTCAGGCACCATCCATCCCCGTGTGCGCAATCTGGCAGCCCTCGGCACTGTCGGATGGCGTTTTTGATCAGCGACTAATTGCATAAATGGATTTTTAATACTACCTTTGCACTGTCGCAAACCAACGGAGTGGTGCTCGAGTGGCTGAAGAGGCACGCCTGGAAAGCGTGTATACGCCAAAAGCGTATCCCGAGTTCGAATCTCGGTCACTCCGCTAACTTGAAAATCCTGTAGCAATCCTTGCCCACAGGATTTTTTTGCCATATACCCACTTCAAATACGACATGAAAAATAACAAAATAAGATACATAGTCGCTGCAATAAGCGAGTTCGCATCAAAATTTGGACTGACATTTAAGCAAGCCACGAATTATCTCATAAGATTCAAAGGTCTCGACTTTCTTGAAAAGCACTATGAAATCGAGCATCAGTTATCTTTTAATGACTGCGTGGATGACATGGCAGCTGTCTGCAAACAAAACGGAGGCGCAATATGATCAGGCTTTACCACGGCTCAAACACCGAGATAGATACTATCGATCTGACAAAAGGACGCCCTTTCAAAGATTTCGGTCAAGGGTTCTACCTAACTGAACTCAAAGAACAGGCAATAAAAATGTCGTCCCGTACCGCAGACCGATACGGTGGCATCCCTACAGTGACGGAATTTGACTTTGATATGGAACATGCATCGGATTTACTGAATATAAAGTTATTCGATTCACCAAACGAGGAATGGGCAAAATTCGTTATGAGAAACAGACGGATAGGAGCCAAGCTTCATGAACATGACTTTGACATTGTCATAGGACCTGTAGCCGATGACGATATAGCTTACCTGATTCGCAACTTTGAAAATGGCTTCATCGATATGAAGAGACTCCTGGAAGAGTTGAAATTCAAGCGTTTCACATCTCAATATTTCTTTCATTCACCAGAATCTATCAAATTTTTGCATAAATGCTGACCCATAAACAAATAGACTACATGAAAGAAGGTATCATTTCTGACATCATCGAATACATATCTTCAAAAACCAGTCAGTCTGTGCAAAACAGTCTGATGGACTTCGTCAATTCGGAGACCTACGCAAAGCTCGAAGACAATAATACGGGGCTCTATGCTGAGGGTTCTGGATATGTCTACTATTTATACGAACAAGAACGAGTTAACGGGAAATTTGCATGATAACGTCAAAGTCCAAATAAACAGTCAGGACTTAACATCGTGAGGATACGCAAGGCTAATATAAAAGACATAGAGGTAATACTGGCACTCCTCGACGAAGCCAGGGCGTTTCAGCGGCACTCTGGCTTCCGTCAGTGGGAGGACGGCTACCCGGGGCGCAGCGATGTGGAGAGGGACATCGATAGCGGGACGGCATACGTATTCATTGACACAGACATGACAGTGGTGGGATATGTAGCTCTTTCATCATCTGACGAAGCATACGACCGCATAGGTGACATATGGGAGCATAGCGGAAACTACGGGGTGGTACACCGCCTCGCATTGGGCGACCGCCTGAGAGGACAACACACCACCTCCACACTGTTTTCACTCATCGAGCAGACATTACGCAGCCTGGGGATCACAAGCATCCGCCTTGACACAGGCACCGACAACAAAATAATGCAATACCTCATGGCAAAATACGGCTACACCAGCCGCGGAATCCACCAATTCCCCTGGGGACCACGCCTCGCCTACGAGAAACGGCTGTAAATCACCCCTACACCTGTCATTCGCAAGTTGAGCAAATACAGCCTGTGATCTGGAACGCCCCGATTGTAGGGCTGGACCTACTACTGGTCAATCTTTTGCTGTTATGTAAGGGGAATCGTAGAAGTGTAGGGACATGCCGTGGCATGTCCGCCCATCAGGCGTTGCATTTGCGAGTGCTGCTGAAAGCGGACATGCCACGGCATGTCCCTACAAGAGTTATAAGTGCTTTAGAATAGCATATCAAGATAATCTCATCTCGTCAGATACACGCAGCAAAAGATTGACCAATAGCAGGCTGTACCCTGGCGCAGCCGATATTCAGAGATTGATTATCGTGTTGGCGGATGCCCCAGTAGTGTATCCCAATGCTGTTACTTAACGATGTATTGTATCAAATCAACGGAATAAGCACGTCGTAAGTCCCGGATGGCACTAGTGGTCGGAGGGACTTCCACGGAATAATCTATAGAATAAACCAGTAGACCAGAATCATTCCTGATGATCTATATGGCATTTGAGAACCTTCGAATCACTCGACTACCGAGAAGTCAAACACGCTGGAGTACGCCCCCACTCCATGGTCTGTAAACACAAAGCAGTATTCGCCAGGAGTAGCTTTTGTAATAGTGGCGTGATATATACCGTCAGCCGACAGCGTCACATCAAATTCCAATTCAGAACTTTCTTTGATACCGACATCAGCACCACCCCAAAGATTTACCGATGCAGTAGTTAATTCTCGGCGGTCTTTCTTTACCTCGAACTTACACACCGCAAAATTGCGGATGGTATATTGGGGCTGAAACATATATAGAGTTGAAATGTATTGTACCGGAATCGGACCGAAAGCGAAAGTAATGGTGTCACCTACTTTAACGGTATTTGGCGAGGTCTTTCCTTTGTAGAAATTTTTGTTTTTAACTTTTGCCGCGCCATAGGTCAAACCAGACAGGAACGCTCCTGAGCCGAGTTTCTGTTTATAATATTTTATAGGCTCGATGTTAGTAGTATCTCCAGCAGAAATGATACAGATTCCGACATTAAGGTCGGGAGGCAGGATAGGTGCATCATGAAATTGAGCGCTAACGCCTATGCACCAAAGGACTACAATGATAGCTGAAATCAGTCTTTTCATAATCAAAATGTTTTCACTGTGTCCATCATGCGATAAATCACCGCGATGGATCTGATTAGTATTTACTTAGAACATAATCATTATCAGCAGTCCTATTATTTGGCATTGCCAGCAAGGTCGCTCAATTCAAAATAAAAGGTATAGCTGTATTCTATATCGTTTATGACCATGGGGAACTCTAAGCGCATCGTTTTTCCTATAAGATTAGGTGCGTGACTGTTCAAATCCTTGGCATTCTTATACACACATGGGAAAAGATAATTTTCTTGCCATCTGCCTACTGTAAAATAACCGCCCCTGTTAAATACGCAATTCTTTGATGGTACTAAAAAGTCATTCAGCTTTGCCATTTTCGGTATTATCGTTTTCAATTGCCCGCTGTTACGTTCGTTGTATTTTGTGCCATTATGTATGACATTGCCGATTTCGCCCTCGGTATCAACGCATATAATTTTGTCCCAATCAATAGTCAATGGATAGTTGGTTTTATTTAATAGGATAAAACGGAATCTTATTCCGTCACATTTCCAGATAACCTGTATCCTGCTATCCTCATACTGCGAGCGCATAAGACCGTCAGCATCAGACGCTAATATTTTTATCGGATCGGCACCTACGCTGTCTGCCTGCAACATCTCGACACGTGTGAGAGGAATAGAGTAGGTGGCAATTTTTGATGCATAAACAAAATTGGCACCAGCCATTATCAATACGAAAAACAACAAAAGCTTCTTCATGGAGTTGCAAAATAATGATTATGTTGGATATTATATGATATTACTCGATGTGTGGTGCAGAAGCACCTAATCTTTTCGAACAAGTAAACAGATATAAGTAAGACTGTCAGAGATTCGCCAAACTCATATACATCCAAAAGCAAATATACAACAGTTTTTCTTCTCCGACAAACAAGTGATGAAATAAAAAACAGCAAAGAGACAACATAGGTACAGATAACCCATTCCCATTTGAGAAGACCATCCTGTCACCACATTATAAGATAGATGCAACTTGAAGACCACGCGTCGCACTTTGTGCGCAGAATAAGAGCTTTGTGAAAATCAAAAGTCCCTCGTAACTCAGGTAGTTACAAGGGACTTATTGTGCGCATGAAGGGACTCGAACCCCCACGTCCTGAGACATTAGATCCTAAGTCTAACGCGGCTACCAATTACGCCACATGCGCATAGGGTGGATTGTCATGTGGTGCAAAGGTACGCATTTTTTCCCTATGGGCAAAACATTTTTATGGTCGTCATGCTGATATTTTCGCATGCCTGTGGATTTGGAGGATTGTAGTTTTGTGACAAATTACAAAACCGAAACACCGATGACAACACACTCCGCACCTAAGCAACGCAAAACCAAGTGGAACCGCGCTGTATCCCGTAAGTTCTACCTCCACATCTGCCAACAGATACACGGCGTATGCCTGCTGAGCGATGATATCAACGAGGATAAAGTAATCAGATGTGTCGATGACTACATTGACACCGGCAGAGCCGATGTAGACTTCACCGACACTGAGACTATAGTATTCACCTTGCTCCAACCGCTTATCGACAAGGCGATAGAGCGTTCACGCCGTGCACGTGCCGCTGCTGCACGCCGCCGCCAATCACGAGAGGCTACTGCATCAACCGATGCCGTCTCGCCTACCGCCAATCCATCGGCAAAACCAACCATAACACGTGATGATAGACGAGCCATGCGCCGCGCAGACGCACGTGACCGCCGCCTCGCCAAGCATCAGAAACGCCTGGCACGCCGACAAGCCGCCCTCTCCGACGGGATGTCATGAGCGGTTTTAATATTGTTTCACACCCTGCATAAGGGCTGGATTTGGGAGTTTGGTTGTTAATACTTATATTTGCTATTCCCTAAAATTCGGAAGTAACAATATTAATTATAAAAGATACAGACATGGACAACCAGGAACTTATAAAGCAGGTGACAGCCAAAGCCGAAGCTTGGCTGACCGATGCATATGACGAAACCACACGCGCTGAGGTGCGCCGCATGCTCGATGCGACCGACAAGACCGAGCTGATCGAGTCGTTCTACAAAGACCTTGAATTCGGCACAGGCGGTCTGCGCGGCATCATGGGAGCCGGCACCAACCGCATGAACATCTACACCGTGGGCGCAGCCACACAGGGTCTCGCCAACTACCTCAAGGAAGCATTCGTTGACGAGCCTGAAATCAAGGTGGTAGTGGGACACGATGTGCGCAACAACAGCCGCAAATTTGCCGAAATCGTAGCCGACATCTTCTCTGCCAACGGCATCAAGGTGTATCTGTTTGACAGTTTCCGTCCCACACCAGAGCTCTCATTTGCCATCCGCCATCTCGGATGCCAGAGCGGCGTGAACATCACCGCCAGCCACAACCCCAAGGAATACAACGGTTACAAAGCCTACTGGGCTGACGGAGCGCAGATCATCGCCCCCCACGATGTCAACATCATCAACAACGTGGAGAAAATCAAGAGCGTCAACGACATCAAATTCAAGGGCAATCCCGCCAACATCCAGATTATCGGTGACGACATCGACCAGGCATTCCTTACAGCCATCAAGGGTCTCTCGCTCAGCCCCGAAGCCATCAAGAACAATGCCGACCTCAAAATCGTCTACACCCCTATACATGGCACCGGCGTGAAACTGATACCTGACTCCCTCCGCAACTACGGCTTCAAGAACATTATCCACGTGCCCGAGCAGGATGTGCCCAGCGGAGACTTCCCCACCGTAGAGTCACCTAATCCCGAGGTGCCCTCAGCCATGGCAATGGCTATAGCCAAAGCCAAGGAAGTAGGCGCCGACCTGGTCATGGCATCTGACCCCGACGCTGACCGCATCGGAGCCGTCATCCGCGACAACAAGGGCGAATACGTGCTCATCAACGGCAATCAGATCGTGATGATACTCCTTAACTATATCATCACACGCAACATAGAGCTTGGCCGCATCAAAGGCAACGAGTATATCGTCAAGACCATTGTAACCACCGAAGCCATCAAAGCCATTGCCGATGCCAACAACATACCCATGTATGACTGCTACACCGGCTTCAAGTGGATCGCATCGGTGATCCGCGACCATGAAGGCACAGGCCGCTACCTCGGCGGTGGCGAAGAGAGCTACGGCTTCCTCGCCGAAGACTTCGCCCGTGACAAGGATGCCGTTTCTGCCATTTCCCTCATGGCAGAGGCATGCGCTTGGGCAAAGGACAAGGGCATGGACTTCCTCCAGATGCTACAGGACATCTACATCAAATACGGTTTCTCACGCGAAGCCGGCATCTCGGTAGTGCGCAAAGGCAAGACCGGCGCCGAGGAAATCGTGGCGATGATGAAGAATTTCCGCGAAAACCCACCCAAACAGCTCGGTGGCAGCCTCGTCATCGAGGTCAAGGACTACGACAGTCTCAACCTCACCGACATGCGCACCGGCAATGTCAGCAAACTCGACATGCCCACCACCTCCAACGTGCTCCAGTACTTTACCGAGGACGGCTCCAAGGTATCAGTGCGCCCCTCAGGCACAGAGCCTAAGATCAAGTTCTACATCGAGGTGCGTGGCAAGATGGCATCGGCAGCCGACTACGACCGCGCCATCAGCGAAGCCGACAACAAGATCGAAGCCGTAAAGCGCGACCTCGGCATCGCCTGATTGCAGGCACTATGACAGTAGGGACGCGGCGTGCTCCAATGCCACTAACCTAAGCAAAACAACTCCGAAGACCCAGTATGGGTCACACATATTAGGCATGGGTCATACAAGCCATAGGTTTGTATGACCCATGTTATTGTTACGATACCGATTTCCGCCGCTGTAGGTGGCGCACAGCTCATACCATGGGTTGTGTGCCTCCTACGGAGGCATTGATTGGAAAGGGCTGGCGTCACCATGGTCATACAAGCCTACTGGCTTGTATGACCATGGCCTAATATGTCGACCTCCGCCGGAGGTCTTGAATACAAGAACCTCCAACGTTTAAGTTAACAGCCTTATGGCATGTCGTCCCTACACCCGGGCACCACTAATATAATATGATGGGAGCCGCCATGCGATTATGTTGTCGCATCGCGGTTCTCGTCGTATTCCATCATCTCACTCCAAATGTCCACATCGCCAAATATTTAACATATTGGCTGAGAGGGGCTACAGCTATCCCATTGCGCACTTTTGCGCCATTTGAGCATAAAAACTCAATTCTTGGATGTAAATGTTTTCCATTTCGGAAATTTTTCTCTAAATTTGCATCGCGAAATGATTTTACTAACCAAATAACTAAACAACTATGTCAGAAATCGCATCACGCGTGAAAGCTATCATCGTTGACAAGCTCGGCGTTGACGAAAACGAAGTAACCGAAACAGCAGAGTTCACAAAGGACCTCGGTGCTGACAGCCTCGACACTGTTGAGCTCATCATGGAATTTGAAAAAGAATTCGGCATCACCATCCCCGATGACAAGGCTGAAGGCATCACCACTGTCGGCGACGCTATCGCTTACATCGAAGCCAACAAATAATCACCCTTTGTCCGCAACACGCCGGGACATGGCAGCATGACTGCCTGCTCCCAGAGCAACGTGAAAAGACTTCATCAAGCGTGATGGCCGTCAGAACGCTCTTGACGGCCCTCGCTTTTTTGCCCCTCTCCTATCTCACTGTCTCTCCCTCTGCCCTTATCTCCTTACATTCAAGCGACACTTAATCTAAAAATTCACCATATATGGAATTAAAGAGAGTAGTTGTTACGGGTCTCGGAGCCATCACGCCCCTCGGCAATGACGTAACATCAACATGGGAAGCCGCAGTAGCCGGCAAGTCAGGCGCGGGTCCTATCACCCACTTCGATGCTTCTAAATTCAAGACACAGTTTGCATGTGAAGTCAAAGACTTCAAGGCTTCTGACCACTTCGACCGCCGCAAGGAGCGTCAGCTCGACCTCTACGCCCAGTATGCGCTCGTTGCTGCCCGTCAGGCTGTCAAGGATGCTGCTCTCGATGCCACCGACGGCTCCATTAACCCTGACCGCGTAGGCGTAATCGTAGCTGCCGGTATCGGCGGTCTTCACACGTTCGAAGAAGAAGCCGGCTACTATGCCTGCCATCAGGAACAGGGCCCCAAATACAACCCCTTCTTCATCCCCAAGATGATCGCTGACATCGCCAGCGGCCACATCTCTATGGAATACGGTTTCCATGGACCCAACTACGGTGTGGTTTCGGCTTGCGCTTCGTCAAACAACGCCATAGTTGACGCGTTCAACCTGCTTCGCCTCGGCAAAGCTGACGCTATCATCACCGGCGGTGCCGAAGCAGCCATCTACCCCGCAGGTGTGGGCGGCTTCAACTCCATGCACGCCCTTTCCACCCGCAACGACAGCCCAGAGACAGCATCACGCCCCTTCAGCAAGAGCCGTGACGGATTCGTCATGGGCGAAGGTTCGGTAGTGCTTGTGCTTGAGACCCTCGAGCATGCACTCGCCCGCGGAGCTAAAATCTATGCCGAAATGGCTGGCGGCGGTCTCAGCGCAGACGCCCACCACCTGACAGCAACACATCCCGAAGGCCTGGGCGCGATGCTCGCCATGCGCAACGCCCTTGAGGACGCCAACATGAAGCCCGAAGATATCGACTACATCAACGTACACGGCACATCTACACCCGTGGGCGACATCTCCGAGATCAAAGCCATCCGTGGCGTATTCGGCGATGCAGTGAAGAAGCTTAACATCAGCTCTACCAAGTCGATGACAGGTCACCTTCTCGGTGCCACAGGCGCACTGGAGGCAATGTTCAGCATCCAAGCCATCATCAACGGCATCATTCCTCCCACCATCAACCACGACGAAGATGACAAGGACGAGGAAATCGACTACGAATCGCTCAACCTCACCTTCAACAAGGCTGAGCACCGCGAAGTCCGCGCCGCGCTGAGCAACTCGTTCGGTTTCGGCGGTCACAACGCCACCGTAATCTTCAAGAAGTACGAAAAGTAACCATTCCACACATCCCATATGCAAAGGGCTGCCGAAATCGGCAGCCCTTTGCATATTCCATCCCTCCCCTATTTCACACCTCTCTTGTAGGGACATGCCGTGGCATGTCCGCATCCCAGGCAATTATATTATGCACACAAGCGGACATGCCACGGCATGTCCCTACAGGTCTGAGAAATGGCAGACAGACACAAAACAAGATTGATTGAGAGCAATCGACATTTTTGCGAAAATCACACGACCATAGCAATAGTTAAATTAGCTTTAACAACAACCTAATAGGTTAATAATTATTAACACAGCTTATCCGTGACATATTATAGCAGGTAATCGTCACTGCATCATTTGGTTTTCACGATAAAAATGGTTAATTTTGTGGTATTCCTAACACCGCGAGCGGAGGGGGCAATCAGCCTTCTCTTTTTTGTTTAGGTATCCATCCCTAACGAAACGCCGCTATCTGACCTCGACCGAAATGATTGACAAACAGCTTATAGTGGATGCCGTAGAAAAGGCTATCAAAGACACCGACATATTCCTTGTGGATGTCAAAGTCACTCCCGACAACAATGTCACTGTAGAGATAGACAACCCTACGGGAGTGGATATTGACACCTGCATGCGCATAACGCGAGCCATAGAGGCAGATGTAGACCGCGATGTCGAGGATTATGAGCTTGAAGTGGGCAGTGCCGGTCTGACCGCACCGTTCAAGGTCAAAGGTCAGTATCTTAAAAACATAGGCAATGACATAGTGGTACTGACCCGCGACGGACGCAAACTCAAAGGTGTGCTCAAAGATGTCACTGACGACACTTTCACCTTCACGGTGTCAAAGAAAGTCAAGCTCGAGGGCAAGAAGCGACCTGAAATGGTGGAAGAAGACGTAGTCATGCCCATCGCCGAGACCAAGAGCGTCACCTACGACATCAAATTCTGAGACAGACCATAGACCCAACGATATAACAAACAAACACACATACTTTTAGATATACAACGAGATGGCTAAGAAAGTAGAAGCTCCTAACATGGTGGAGCGTTTTGCCGAATTTAAGGAACTCAAGAACATCGACAAAGCCACTATGATCAGTGTGCTGGAAGAATCTTTCCGCAACGTCCTCGCCAAGATGTTTGGCACAGATGAAAACCTTGATGTCATCATGAACCCCGACAAGGGAGACGTGCAGATATTCCAGAACCTCGAAGTCGTTCCCGACGGCACTGTGACCGACCCCAACACTCAGATCGGCCTTACAGACGCCCGTGCCGACCATGACCCCGATGTGGAAATCGGCGAGGAACACACCAAGGAAATCTTCTTTGCCGACTTCGGCCGCCGCGCCATCCTCAATCTCCGCCAGACCCTCCAGAGCAAAATCCTTGACCTCCAGAAGGAAAATATCTACGCCAAGTTCAAGGAACTCGAAGGCGAAATCGTCACAGGCGAGGTATATCAGACATGGTCAAAGGAGACTCTGCTGCTCGATGACGACAAGAACGAGCTGCTGCTGCCCAAGAGCGAATCAATCCCCGGCGACTATTTCCGCAAAGGCGAGACTGTACGCGCTGTCATCTCGAGCGTAGACAACAAGAACAACAACCCCAAGATCACCGTATCACGCACAAGCGACAACTTCCTGCGCCGCCTCTTCGAGCTCGAAGTGCCCGAAATCCACGACGGACTCATCAATATCCGCGCCGTAGCGCGCATCCCGGGCGAACGCGCCAAGATAGCCGTAGAGAGCTACGATGACCGCATCGACCCTGTAGGCGCATGCGTCGGCGTCAAGGGATCACGTATCCATGGCATCGTGCGCGAGCTCCGTAACGAGAACATCGATGTCATCAACTATACCGCCAATCCCACACTGTTTATCCAGCGCGCCCTCAGCCCTGCCCGCATCTCGTCAATCCGTCTCGACGAGGAGGAGAAGAAGGCAGAGGTATTCCTTCGCCCCGAGGAGGTTTCGCTCGCTATCGGCAAGGGCGGTCTCAACATCAAGCTCGCGTCAATGCTCACCGGCTATGTGATAGATGTATACCGCGACACCGAGGAGGCATATGAGGAGGACATCTACCTCGATGAATTCAAGGATGAAATCGAGCCTTGGGTCATCGATGCGCTCAAAAACATCGGTTGCGTGACTGCGAAGAGCGTGCTCAACACACCGCGCCAGACCCTCATTGACAAAGCCGACCTCGAAGAGGAGACAGTCGACAATGTGCTGTCTGTGCTCAAAGCCGAGTTTGAAGATGAGGACGGTTCGGATGCCGAGGCAGCCGTAGAAGCTGAAGTCTCAGAGGCAGAAAAAGAAGCTGCTGCCAGCGATGCCGACGATGCAAAGGCTACTGAGGAGAAAGCAGCCGCCGAAGCCGAAGCCGAGAAGATTGATGATGATATAGCCGACGAGGCAGAAAAGCTCGTAGAATAAGCCCGTTAGCGCCCAGTACCTCTCACTCCTCTCTATCATCATCAGAAACCACAATAAAGACAACCCCTAAACGATATATGGCGAGAACGAAAATCAGTAAAGTAGCTAAGGATTTCAACATATCAGTACAGACTGCTGTGGAATTCTTGCGCAAAAAAAACATCACAATCGACGACAACCCCAACTCTCGCATTGACGATGACGCATATGACATGCTTGCCAGAGAGTTTCAGCCCGACCAGGCTCTGAAAACACGCTCTGACCGACAGGCAGCCGACCGTCAGAAAGAGAAGGTGGTCACTCCTCCTGCGCCCAAGGAGGCTCCTGCAAATGAAGAGGTGGAGATCAAAGTCACACACCCCTCCGCTCCCCGCGTTCTCGGCCGTATCGACCTGACTACGGGGCAACCTATCGAGCAGCCCAAAGAAGAAACCAAGCCTGCTGAAACACCCAAAGCCGAAAGCAAGCCCGCGGAAACCCCTGCTGCCCAACCTCAGCCCGCTCCCAAACCTGAGCAGCCCAAAGAGCAGCCTGAAGAAGCTCCAAAGGCAGTGGAAACACCTAAAGCTCCTGAGCATAAGGATGCACCTGTAAATCAGGAAAAAGCACCCGCGAAAGTCCAGGAAACTCCAGCCAAAGCCAAGGCTCCCGCTACAGTTTCCGCTCCTGCACCTGCGCCAAAAGCTGAAACCCAGCCCAAAGAGCAGCCGGCAGCCGAGAACAAGCCCAAAGAAGAAGCTGTCTTCACTACAGGCACGACCATTCAGGGTCCCACCCTCAATATCGTCGGCAAAATAGACCTTGATGCCATCAACCAGACCACGCGTCCGAAAAAGAAAAGCAAGGACCAGCGCAAGGCTGGCGATGCGTCTGCTTCAGGCGAACGCCACAAGCGCAAGCGCATAGGCGGCCGTGAAAAGGTAGACATCGAGCGTCACGGACAGAACAACCAGCAGCAAGGCGGCAACGGCAATAACGGTGGCGGCGAACGCCGTAACGGCAACCAACAGGGCGGCAACCGTCGCGGCAACGACCGCAAAAACGAGAACAAGCGTCCCCAACACACCGAAATCAAGGAAGAGGATGTACAGAAGCAGGTTAAAGACACCCTCGCCCGCCTGACCAACAAGGACAAGGGTCAGAAGAAAGGTGCAAAATGGCGTAAAGAGAAGCGTGAGGCATTTGCCAACCGCGAACGCGAAGCTGCCCAGCTCGAAGCTGCCGAAAACAAGGTGCTCAAGCTGACCGAATTCGTGACAGCCAACGACCTCGCGTCCATGATGGATGTGCCCATCAACAACATCATAGCCACCTGTATGAACCTCGGCGTGATGGTGTCAATCAACCAGCGCCTTGATGCCGAAACCATCAACATCGTAGCAGAGGAGTTCGGCTTCAAGACCGAATACGTTTCTGCCGAGGTGGTAGAAGCCATACATCAGGAAGAGGACAAGGAGGAGGATCTGGAGACACGTCCGCCTATCGTCACCGTCATGGGACATGTGGACCACGGCAAGACCTCACTCCTCGACTACATCCGCAACGCCAATGTCATCGCCGGCGAGGCTGGCGGTATCACCCAGCATATCGGCGCATATAACGTCAAGCTTTCTGACGGACGTCACATCACCTTCCTTGACACCCCTGGTCACGAGGCGTTTACCGCCATGCGTGCACGCGGTGCCAAAGTGACCGACATCGTGATCGTCATCGTAGCCGCTGACGACGATGTGATGCCCCAGACAGTCGAAGCACTCAACCACGCATCGGCAGCCGGTGTGCCCATCGTATTCGCCATCAACAAGATAGACAAGCCTGCCGCCAACCCTGACAAAATCAAGGAGCAGCTCGCCAGCATGAACTACCTGGTGGAAGAATGGGGCGGCAAGTACCAGAGCCAGGACATCTCAGCCAAGAAAGGCATAGGCGTAGAGGAACTCATGGAAAAGGTGCTTCTCGAAGCCGAAATGCTCGAACTGAAAGCCAACCCCAACCGCAACGCCACCGGCTCAATCATCGAGTCATCGCTTGACAAGGGACGCGGCTATGTCGCCACAGTGCTTGTCAGCAACGGCACGCTCCATGTGGGCGACACCATCCTTGCCGGTACACACTACGGCAAAGTCAAGGCGATGTTCAACGAGCGTAACCAGCGCATCAAGGAGGCGGGTCCTGCGACTCCCGTGCTCATCCTCGGTCTAAACGGCGCACCTACCGCCGGTGACACATTTAATGTCATGGACACCGAGCAGGAAGCCCGCGAAATCGCAAGCAAGCGCGAACAGCTCCAGCGCGAGCAGGGCATGCGCACCGCCAAGCGACTCACCCTCGAGGATATCGGCCGCCGCCGCATCATCGGCAACTTCCAGGAGCTCAACATCATCGTCAAGGGCGACGTGGACGGCTCTATCGAAGCTCTGTCAGATTCGCTCATCAAGCTGTCGACCGATGAAATCCAGGTCAATGTGCTCCACAAGGCTGTCGGCGAAATCTCAGAGAGCGATGTCACCCTCGCTGCCGCATCAGATGCCATCATCATCGGCTTCCAGGTGCGTCCGTCACTTGCCGCACGTCGTGCTGCCGAACGTGACGGAGTGGAAATCCGTCTCTACTCGGTCATCTATCAAGCCATCGAGGAGGTCAAGGATGCCATGGAAGGCATGCTCGCCCCCGAACTCAAGGAGGAAATCATCGGCACAGCCGAAGTGCTTCAGGTCTACCACATATCCAAGGTGGGTACCATCGCCGGCGCAATCGTCCGCGAGGGCAAGATAAAGCGTGGCAGCAAGGTACGCCTCATCCGCGACGGCATCGTACGCTATACAGGCGATCTCGGCTCACTCAAACGCTTCAAGGACGATGTCAAGGAAGTGCTTTCAGGATATGACTGCGGTCTGTCAATAGCCGGATACAACGATATCCAGGAGGGCGACATGATCGAGGCATTTGAGGAAGTAGAGGTTAAGAAGACCCTATAAGAGCAATGAAAGTATATGCGTAACGCATATATCAACATAGGCACCAACAAGGGCGACCGCCACCGCAACATAGAGGTGGCGGTCGCCCTTGTCATTGATATGACCGCCAGAGCGATGGGCATCCGCTCCGCAGATGTAGACTTCGCTCTGTCTGGGATATACGAAAGCGAGCCATGGGGTTATGACTCGCCTAACAGATTTCTTAACCAGGGGATGAGAATTGCCTTGCCCTCAGATATGTCGCCTTATGAAATTTTAGACATACTCCAGAGCGCGCAGGACTCAATCAGCACGGACTCACACCGCAAGGCTGACGGCAGCTATGCCGACCGCCTGATTGACATAGACTTCATAGCCTTGGATGATGTCTCTATCGTCTCGGAAAGGCTCACTCTGCCGCATCCACGCGCGCATCAGCGCGCATTTGTCATGCAGCCGCTAATTGAGACACTGCCACGGATGTAGAGAGCATCACCATCCGCCGCTGGCACCGCCGCCCATAGTAGAGCCGCCGCCGAACGATCCGCCAGAGAAGCCGCCTCCTCCGCCGAAACCGCCACGACCTCCCCCGCCAGGCAAAACCACCACTGGCGGGAGCTTGGCTATCGGATATGTGTGGTTGAAGTTATTACGGCAATGGTTACAGTGGAATATCTTCGCACCGATCCCTTCTGTGGTCACGGACGGCTTACGCAACACCTGATTGCCCACCAGCCGAGCCGAACGTGTATGACACAAGTCACACTCCACATACTGTGACGAACGGTTGACATAAGGCTCTACTATCGTATCCTGACACACAGGACAAAGCCACACGTCATAGTCAACGGAATTAAGTTCCTCCTCGGTGTTTTGCGGGGCAGTCAGATACTGATTGTCAGTCACCTCATCAAGCCGCTGCATCTTGCCATGGCCGTTAGGGCACAGGCGCGGACGCAGACGGATACGACGGAGCTTTACGGTTATAATCCACCACAGAATCAGTGGCAAACCGCAGCCGAAGATAGCAAGCATCAGGGCAGGCATGCGCAGTCGCATGATCTTGTCATAGCGCATGTGGGCACTGTCGCGACGCGTGGATGCCAGCATGTATATATAGACGATGAGCAGTATCGCCGTTATCACCATCCCGAAGATGAAGTAGCCTTTGAAAAACTGACCTAAGGTCAGATCATCGTCATGGCGCGCATCGGCATTATTGGGATACTTTGACATCAGCTCATCACGTGCCTCAGGATCGGTGAGTATCTCACTGACTGCATCAACAGCCGCGATAGTGCCGCCGTCATAATCTTCCTGCGCCATGCGCGGAGCCATGACATTGCGGATGATGCGGCTTGCTATAGCATCGGGGATAAGACCCTCAACACCCTGGCCGGTGCGTATCACCGCCCTGCGCTGGTCACGGCTTATCAATATGAGCAGACCGTTGTCCTCATCTTTCTTGCCTATGCCCCATGACTCAAACAGCTCCGTGGCATACGTGTCAAGGTCGTCGGTATCAGCGCGGTCAATGACTACTACCACAGGCTCTGCCGAAGTCGTACGCCAGATGCTGCCGAGTTTGCCGTCAAGTGCACCCAAAGCTTCAGCCGACAATATGCCTTCGGGATCAGAGACGTAGCGGGTGCTGTCTGACAGATGTACATTTGGGATATCGGCGATTGCATATTCAGCCTTTGCCTGAAAGGAGAGGCAAAACAACATCACAAGCAGTGTCACAAAGCGGGAGCCATGGTGCGATGACGCGGCACGCCGCGTCCCTACAAGTTCATACATATATATTATAATGTTATATGTCAGTTATTGATTTTGAGGCTCATGCCGTTGAGTTTACGGTAGAGGTCAAGCGCATATACATCAGTCATGCCGCTGACATGGTCAAGAGCTGCCTGGATTTTGCCGTAGAGAGTCGGGGCAGCGACATCATATTGCTGCGGCACCTGTGAAAGCAACAGCCGGGAGTAATTGAGATGGGGATGGCGCACCGCCTCTATCAACGCATCCACGAGAAAGCTGATGATACGGTTACCAGCCAACTCGATGTCCACGACATCGCTTGAACGGTATATCTTGTCCCATGAGAGACTGCAGCACGCCTGGTATGCCCTGCGCGGACGGTCACCGATATGCTGCACGAGCGGACCTGAAAACGTGCCTGCCATGATGGACTCCTCATTGGCGATGAAGGCTTGAGCACACGCATTGACCAGCGTCCCGATAACGCTTGAACGGAGGTATGCTACCTTCTCATTGGGGTCATCGAGCCGGGTCATCATTTCAATCCGACGGTTGCGTACAGGAGTGTCGAAGAAATTCAGGAAATGGTCAATCACTTCATCATGTGAAAGGATGCGGAGCTTGTGGGCATCCTCTATATCCATGATTTCATAGCATATGTCATCCGCTGCCTCCAGGATATAGACAAGAGGATGACGTGCATATCTGACCGCTCCATCAGGCGCATCCAGACGAAGCATGCCGAGAGCGTCAACCACCTTCACAAACGAATCGCGCTCGGAAGTAAAAAATCCGAACTTGCTGCGGTCGCCAGCCAACGATGACTGATAGGGATACTTGACTATGGAGGCAAGCGTGGAATACGTCATGGCAAAGCCTCCGTCCCTACGTCCCTTGAACTGATGGGTCAGCAACCTGAACGCATTGGCATTGCCCTCGAAATTGATGAAATCAGCCCATTGGTCAGCATCAAGCTGTCCCTGCAGCTCCATGCCTGGTCCCTCGCTGAAATAGGTGGCGATGGCTTTCTCTCCGGAGTGTCCGAACGGCGGATTGCCAAGGTCGTGAGCCAGACACGCCGCAGCCACTATCTCCCCTATCGCATCCAATTTGCCGAGCCACTCAGCCGATGCATACTTCGGGCGCAGCCCAGCCGCAATGTCATTTGACATAGAGCGTCCGACGCAAGCCACCTCCATACTATGAGTGAGGCGGTTATGCACAAAGATACTCCCCGGAAGAGGGAACACCTGAGTCTTGTTTTGCAATCGGCGGAAAGGCGACGAGAATACCAGCCTGTCAAAATCACGCTGGAAGTCACTCCGCTCCCCGGCACGGCTGCTGTGTATGTCTTCAAGTCCGAGCCGTCGGTCACTGATCAGAGTGTCCCAATGCATGATGTCAGCCATAATGGATTGCAGTTATAGTATTTTTATATCGGTGGTTGCATCACTCCTTCTCACCGTATGCCAGATCTCCGGCATCGCCGAGTCCGGGCACTATATAGGAATGGGCATTGATTTCAGGGTCAATCGCACCGACCCATATCGATGTCTTGTCAGCCGGGAAGGTCTTTGCCACGTAGTCCACTGCCTGCTGCGAGGCTATCACAGAGACCACATGCACCTTGGCTGGTTCGCCCTTGGTCAACAGAGCCTTGTAGCTCAGCTCCATAGAGCCGCCAGTGGCGAGCATCGGGTCAACCAGTATCAAGGTCTTGCCGTCAAGACGGGGCGAGGCTATGTACTCTATGAATATGTCAAAGTTGTCCTTCTCGCGGTATTTGCGGTAAGCGCTGACAAAAGCGTTTTCAGCCCGGTCAAAGAAGTTGAGGAAACCCTGATGAAACGGCACCCCAGCACGGAATATCGTGCCGAGTACCACCTGCTCATCCAGTACCTGGCATTGTGCAGTAGCCAGAGGTGTTTCCACTCCTATGGTCGTATAATGGAGCGTCTTGCTTATCTCATAAGCCATTATCTCGCCCACCCTCTCAAGGTTACGGCGAAATCTCATCATGCTGCCCTGGATATTGACATCCCTCATCTCAGCCATATACTGGCTGACAAGCGAGGGGGTCTCTGCGAAATTGACAACTTTCATAAAGCAGATTTAAGGAGATACTAAAACTTAAGAAATATGTGTGACTTCTCTGTAGGGACATGCCGTGGCATGTCCGCATCCCGGGCAAGTTGCATTTCGTGCACAGGCGGACATGCCACGGCATGTCCCTACAGGAGGTAAAATATATCAGATGGAGAGGCGGCGCAGGGTGTCAAGGAGGTCGCGGTTGATGGGCTTGTCGTTCTTGATTGCCTTGGAGAAGGGCACATAGACAATCTCATCGTTGGCAAGACCGATCATGACATTGCGCTGGTCCTCAAGGAGGGCATCGATGGCAGCGGCACCCATGCGCGAAGCGAGGATGCGGTCACGCGCTGTGGGTGAACCGCCACGCTGCAGGTGTCCGAGTATCGATACACGCACATCGTAGCCTGGATACTCGTTCTTTACACGTTCGGCGAGTGCCATTGCCCCCCCTGTGATGGGACTTTCAGCCACGAGCACAATCGAAGAGTTCTTTGATTTGCGGAAACCGTTCTGTATGAGTTCGGCAAGCTGGTCGACCTCCGTGGAAATCTCCGGGATGATGGCAGCCTCCGCACCGCTGGCTATCGCGCCGTTGAGAGCAAGAAAGCCCGCATCGCGTCCCATGACCTCGATGAAGAACAGACGCTCGTGGCTGGTGGCAGTGTCGCGTATCTTATCGACACACTCCATGATGGTGTTGAGAGCCGTATCGTAACCGATGGTGAAATCGGTGCCATAGAGGTCATTGTCGATGGTCCCGGGCAGACCTATGATGGGAAAATTGAATTCGTTGGCGAAAATGCGGGCACCTGTGAGCGAACCGTCACCACCGATGACCACAAGGGCATCGATGCCGTGGCGGCGCAGATTGTCATACGCGAGCTGACGCCCCTCGGGGGTCTGGAATTCCTTGCAGCGGGCAGTCTTGAGGATGGTGCCGCCAGCCTGTATGATATTGGATACATTCTGGGTCTTGAACTCCACGATTTCATCGGTGATGAGACCGCGGTAGCCTCGATAGATGCCTTTGACCGCAAAACCGCTGAAAATAGCTGAACGAGTGACCGCACGGATAGCCGCGTTCATGCCAGGGGCGTCACCTCCCGAGGTGAGGATGCCTATGCACTTGATTTCTGCCATGATATTCTATGGGTTATTTATTGGAGTGGGTGTTGAATCGTGATATGGATATACTTGTCTTTTAATAACTACAAATATAGCGATATTTGGTTTAAGATACGATTATTTCGCACAAAAGCATTGCAAATTTATCGTCGGGGCTAATTCAATCTTCCACCGGGAGGGAAAGGTCGGAAAGTTTGACCAGTTTGTTGATGATCGCGAAGATGGTCAGACCTGCGGGGGAGTGGATGGATAGTTTGGATGAGATGTTGCGGCGGTGGGTGGTCACCGTATGGATAGAGATGTTGAGTGTCGCAGCTATCTCCTTGTTGCTCATGCCTTGGGCTATACATGCCACTATCTCCTTTTCGCGGGCAGAGAGCTGCTCCATGCGTCCGTCTGCAGCCGCCTGATCTTCGTCATCCACGAGTTCGCTGGCGGCATCCTGGGTGGCAATCTTGTGTTCAAGAGCCTTGACCGCGGGAACAAACAGCCTATCCTCCACCGAACAGTGCGAATCCAGATCGTCCTCACACGAGATTATATCATAGAGCACTGAATTGAGCAGGTCGCTGTCCTCACCCGGGTAGTAACGGATGATGATGTCCTTGAGTTCCTTAAGACGAGCCTCTATGTGGTCATGGTGCGAAGCAAAGCGAGTGATGTTGTATTGGTCAGACATTCTGCCCTCCAACAGACCATCCACATAGACGAATACGTTCTTGTTTTCAAACTCCATGTGGTTACGCACCTCGGCATAATACTCGTCAAAGAACTTTATGATGAGCATGCTTACCTCGCCCGAGTCCGTATAGTTGATTGCTTCTATGAGCTTACGACGGATATTAGGCAATATGAAGTCAAGGAAATATGAATGCGCACGCCGCAGATAGCCCATCATGGCTGCGGGGTCGACATCTGCGACCTCCACGCTGTGGTGGCTGATGAAATTGGCAACGGCTAAGAATGTGGGGCAGTCTACTCCGTTCTTTTGGCAAACCTCCTCTACCCTTGCATCGCCAAAGCCCAGCGGGATGCCGAAGCGGCTGATTACCATGAGAAGTTTGGGGTTATCAGCTATGAGGTCACGTAATCTGTCGGAGTGACAATAGTTGGATGAATCTAAATGCGGCATATTTTATAAGATTGATATCGGATAGATATGTGCAATCACCATCTCAGGGTCACGGAGGCGGACTCCATGCGCGATGAAGGGATAGGAGGAGTGAGCTTCTTGATTGTCACAACTCCGCCCATGACTTTTGGGAATCCCATCCTGACGGATTGATAGATACGGGCGGCAACGGTTTCAAGCAGGTCACACGGAGTCAGCATGACCTCGCGGATGATATCGGCAAGGTCTGCATAGCTTACCGAAACATCCATCGAATCAGACATGAGAGCCTCAGCATCGGCATCTATGTCGACACTCACCGATACTTCAAAGTCATTTCCGACTACACGCTCCTGGGGGAGCAGCCCATGGCGGGCGGTAACACGCATACGGTTTATCGAGACTGTCAAAAACATAATCCTTTTCGTCCTTTACGGTATTAAATTTGTAGGGACATGCCGTGGCATGTCCGCCCCATGAGGGTGTTGCAACATGTCATCGCAAGCGGACATGCCACGGCATGTCCCTACAAGTTCATAAATCTAACACAAAAAGGAGGCGCGTCGGTAGGATGTGTAATCCACGCCGGACGCGCCTCTATTATATGTTGGACTTATAAAGTCGTCAATCTTACTTCACCTCGTCGATGGTGACAGCACGGTCAAGTGACACGCACTTCTCACCGAGGTCGCACAGGTTGCCGGCGTTGATAGTAACATCAAGCTGAGAAGCATCTACGCCATAGCCGAGGAGGGCAGCCTTGACACCGTTGGCACGAGCGTGACGCAGACGGGTGTTGATGGCATCGTTACCGGTGTAGTTGTCAGCCCAACCAGTGACAACATAACGCTGACGGGGGTTGCTGCGCATAACCTCAGCAACAGCCGAGAGGACAGCCTTGTCCTGAGCGGTGAGCTTGCTGACATTGATAGGATAGTAGATGGTAGCGAGATGTTCGTCAGCCTCAGCAACGACAGGAGCAGGAGCGGGACGGTCAAGGCAAGCACGGAGCTGAGTCTCAAGCTCGGCAATCTTTGCATTTGCATCGTCAAGAGCTGCAACATACTGTGAGCAGTCTTCGGCGGGAGGACATACGGGAACCATCGGACCGTTCCAGTCGCGCTTTTTGAACTTGTAGGTCACACCGAGATAAGCCTGGAGGTCACCAGTAGTGCGGTTGACGGGCTTTGAGCCTTCATTATACTTATAGTAGCCATCATGAGCGTCAAAGAAGCTGTAGCGGATATCGAGCGAGAGATCCACCTGCTTGCTGAGACGGAAAGTGTTGATGATACCGCCGTGGATGGTAAGCACGTTGTCATGAGCGTTAGCCCATCCGTCCTTATCCCATTTGTTGCCGTTTTCTTTGAACTTGTGGTAGAGAGTCCAGTAACCACCACCACCTGCGTAAGCGATGACGTTCCAGAAACGGTCAGGCTTGTAACCACCGATCCAGTTGGTCATGTTGAACATCACATCGGCAACCGGGCCAATCTGATTGAACTGTGTAGAATAGTAACCATTGTGCATGGTGCCGGTAGGATCATAGTATTCTACCTGATCAGAGAATACACCGAGTGACTTGGTCATCAGGAAGTTGACACCAAAGCGGACACCGATTACGGGAGTGAACCATTTGCCGCCCCAAAGGCTGAATGCCGGAGCACAGCCGTTCCAGAAATTACGATGATTGTTAAAACCGCCGAATGTCTTGTTGATACCACCTTCAGCAGTGATAAACCAGTTGTCTTTCATGCGATTAAGCATGATGCCCTGAGAAGCGTCCTCTACATAGGTCACTTCCTGTGCGGTTTCCTGGGCCATTACAGACTGACCGAGGCAGAGGGCTGCGACCGCGCTTAAGAAGGCTAATTTTTTCATAGAATATTAATGGAAACGTTGAATTATTCGCTCATCTATGCGGAATATATCAAATATATCCGCTCGCAAAGTTAAGGAATTTTTCAATTGTAACAAAACAATGTAAAAAAATGTTGTACAAGCTCTTGGTTTTTCACGCCTTTGTCAAAAATTCCTTAACCTTCACCACTATATTGTCAGCAGTGAATCCAAATTTCTCATCAAGCACCTTATATGGAGCAGAAGCACCGAAACGCTCAAGACCATATACCATGCCGTCTGCTCCTACAAGAGGACGCAATGTCGATGGCAAACCGGCAGTCAGACCGAACACCGGCACGTCAGCAGGTATGACCTGACGGCGATATGCTTCATCCTGCTGCATGAACAGACCGATCGAAGGCACTGAAACGACACGAGCGGGAACCTCTGCAGCTTCAAGAAGCACAGCCACGTCACACAGCAGCGATACCTCCGAGCCATTGCCCACCAGCGTAACAGCCGGAGCATCTGCCCCCATGACCACATAACCTCCACGAAGCATGCCCTGGGCATCTTTGAAGCGGTCGCCGTCAGCAGACGGGAGATCGGGCACATCCTGACGTGACAGTATCAACGCGGTGGGAGTCTGCGCGTTTTCCATCGCCATCTCCCATGCCACTGTAGTCTCGGCACTATCAGCCGGACGGAGCACAAGCAGCGAAGGCTTGCCTGAAAGATTCTTCAGTTCCTCGAGCAGACGGAGCTGATGCTCATGTTCCACAGGCTCGTGGGTGGGGCCATCCTCACCCACACGGAAAGCATCATGTGTAAACACGTATTTCACCGGAAGCTCCATGAGCGCAGCCATGCGGATGGCAGGCTTCATGTAGTCAGAGAATACGAAGAATGTGCCACAGGCAGCAAACATGCCGCCATGAAGCAACACACCATTCATGACAGCAGCCATGGTAAGCTCGGCGACTCCGGCATGAAGGAACCGACCGGAGAAATCATCGGGGGTTATGGCGCCTGCCACTTTGAGGAAAGCCTCGGTCTTATCGCTGTTGGCGAGGTCAGCCGACGACACTATCATATTGCCTACCTTCTCGCCCAGCACCTTGAGCACATCAGCCGATGCGGTGCGGGTAGCCACATTGGCTTTATGGGCAATGGCGGCATAATCTATGTCCGGCAGACGCAGGTCTATATAGTCTTGCAGCGTGGCTGCCTGTTCTGGATTGGCTTTTTTCCACGCCTCGATGGCTTCGCGACGAGTCTTGACGATGGCACGCTGACGCTCCGCGCTATCCTTATATAAGGCTACGGATTCCGGACGTATCGCCCAGGCATCCTCGGGATTTCCACCCAGATTGCGGACCGTAGCCTCATAGTCGGCACCACTCTTGCTGATAGGCTGACCGTGGGTAGAAGTGCGCCCCTCCCAGCTCTCGCCGGCAGCGTTCACACAGCCTTTACCCATCACCGTATGTCCGATGATCAGAGTAGGCTTCTCGGTCTCGGCGATAGCGGCAGTCAAAGCGCTGGCAATAGCCTCGGGGTCATTGCCGTCAATGGTTATGACATTCCATCCCCAGGCACGGTATTTCGCCTCATAGTCTTCACGTGTGATCTCATCGACCATGGTAGAGAGCTGCACCTCGTTGCAGTCATAGAACATGATCAGATTGCGCAGCTTCAGGAAGCCAGCCAGACGGCCTGCGCCCTGCGCTATCTCCTCCTGTATGCCTCCGTCAGATATGAAAGCGTATGTCTTGTGGGCAAACTGCTCGCCGAAACGCTGCACAAACATGCGCTCCGCGATGGCAGCCCCGACAGCCATGGCGTGTCCCTGCCCAAGCGGGCCTGAAGTGTTTTCCACACCACGAGCCTGGTCAACCTCGGGGTGTCCGGGGGTCACACTGCCCCACTGGCGAAATTCTTTAAGCTCCTCAACCGTGTACTTGCCGGTCAGAGCGAGCACGCTGTAGAGCATCGGCGACATGTGACCGGGATCAAGGAAAAATCTGTCGCGCCAGAACCAGGTGGGATCATCAGGATCTGTCACGATAAATTTCGAATAGAGCACATTGACAAAATCGGCTCCACCCATAGCACCGCCCGGATGCCCTGATTTGGCTTTCTCCACCATTGTGGCAGCGAGAACACGGATGTTGTCAGCAGCACTGTTGAGTTGCTTGATATCCATTGAGCAGGAATTGTTTATATATGAATATTGAGTAAATTCGTTAGCAATTAACAACGCAAATTTAATAAATTTTGAGCCATCTGCAAAAATATAGGCTTTCATGTAGGCTATTTGCCTTCTCAGCAATACCTATTCACCTTAGTTTTGTTAAATTAAGCTAATTTGATGGTTAAAAGCGGGCTTCACATGCGCCCTGATTCCACAAATTCAAGCATAAAATGGTACTTTTGTAAGATGAAATATATTGGAGCCCACGTATCTGCCTCAGACGGTGTCAGCCGTGCACCCATCAATGCCCACGCCATAGGCGCGCAGGCGTTTGCGCTGTTCACACGCAATCCGTCGCGATGGAAATCAGCGGCAATACCAGACGCCGAAGCTGAGAAATTCAAGGAAAACTGCCATGAACTCGGATATACCCCTGACAGGATACTGCCTCATGACAGCTATCTCATCAACCTCGGTGCGCCCGACAAGCAGAAGCTCCATATGTCGAGAGACGCATTCCTTGACGAGATGCAGCGGTGCGAACAGCTCGGCTTGACGATGCTTAACTTCCATCCTGGAAGCCACCTGAAGCAGATTGCACCAGATGAATGCTTAGACCTGATAGCCGACTCGCTCAACCAGGTCCTGGACAAGACATCAGGAGTGAAAGCGGTCATCGAAAACACCGCCGGACAGGGCAGCAACCTCGGATACACCTTCGAACAGCTCGCCCACATCATTGACAAAGTGGAGGACAAATCACGTGTGGGCATATGCATCGACACATGCCATGCCTATTCAGCCGGATACGACCTTGCCACCGATGGGGGCTATGCCAAGACATGGGACGATTTCGACCGCATCATCGGGCTGAAATATCTCTCAGGCATGCACATCAACGACTCCAAACGTCCGCTTGACTCGCGGATCGACCGCCACGAATCACTCACCAAAGGCACTTTGGGCACCCGCTTCTTCGAGATGCTGATGGCTGACCAGCGGCTTGACGGCATACCTATGATTCTCGAGACTCCTGACGAGATGCTGTGGGCACAGGAGATACAGTGGCTTTACTCATTGACAATCAATTAAATATCACAATAAAAAAACTTTTTACCTTATCATCTCACATTAACCCTATGAAAACGAAACCTGACTTAGGATTCTGGAAACTTTGGAATCTCAGCTTCGGATTCTTCGGCGTACAGATTGCCTATGCGCTCCAGAGCGCCAATGTGTCGCGTATTTTCGCCACATTGGGTGCCGACCCCCATGATCTGAGCTATTTCTGGATACTACCACCTCTGATGGGTCTGATAGTGCAGCCTATCGTGGGTACCGCGTCCGACAAGACATGGTGCCGCTTCGGACGCCGTCTGCCCTATCTTATCTTCGGCGCCCTCGTCGCCATCATCGTGATGTGCCTGCTCCCCAATGCCGGCAGCTTCGGACTGGCAGTGTCAAGCGCCATCATCGTAGGTCTTATCGCCCTGATGCTCCTTGACACATCAATCAACATGGCGATGCAGCCTTTCAAGATGCTCGTGGGCGACATGGTCAACGAGAAGCAGAAAGGTCTCGCCTACTCCATACAGAGCTTCCTGTGCAACGCCGGCTCTATCGTCGGATACGTATTCCCCTTCCTGCTGACATGGATCGGCTTCCAGAACACAGCCGCCGAGGGTGTCATCCCGCAGACGGTCATCTTCTCATTCTATATCGGTGCTGCCATCCTGCTCATCTGTGTGGTGTATTCGCTTGCCAAAATCAAGGAATGGCCGCCGCAAACCTATGCCGAATACAACGGCGGTCCCGCCACCATCGAGGAGGAGAAGAAATCGAAGGACAATCTTTTCACCCTGCTTGTCAAAGCACCCAGCACATTCTGGACAGTGGGCATCGTGCAGTTCTTCTGCTGGTTTGCGTTCCTGTTCATGTGGACTTACACCAACGGTACCATTGCTACTACCTGTTTTGAGACTCCCTCTATAGAAAAGATACACGGCATCAACGAATACGGCGCCAACCGCGAACTCATTGGCTCGTACAACGCCAAATACATCCTCGACTCCGACTCCACCCTCATAATCAAGCAGGGCAAGGCTGTAGCCGCAGGATTCATGGCTGACAGCGCATTCTACAATGCCGACATGATAGAACTTGTGCGCCCCAACATGCCTACCGACACCCTCCTCATCAACGGCATGATAGCCACAGTCAACGGCAGCCCCAAATACGACTTTGACCAGAGCATCGACCTCAAGGGCGGCTTCCTCGTCATCAACCACAACCAGCATCTCGAAGGCGTGAAGGACATCAAGATTGTCAGCCACCTCAGCCGCATGGTCGGTCCGCAGGAGATACTCCTCTGCGACATCTACACCCACGACCCGCGTACCGGCGAACTTTACCTCGAAGGTGTCAATAAGGTCAAGCTGCAAGATGCCCAGCAGGCAGAATACAACAGCTCGCTTGAACTCAACACCGAGTCAAGCCAGTATAATGCCGCCGGCAACTGGGTAGGTATCCTCTTTGCCGTACAGGCTGTGGGTTCTGTGCTTTGGGCTGTATGTCTGCCCATGTTCCGCAGCCGCAAGTTCTCCTACGCTCTGAGTCTGCTGCTCGGTGCTGCTGGTTTCATCACAGCCGGATTCTTCACCAACCAGTACATGCTCTTTATCTCGTTCGTACTCATCGGTTGTGCATGGTCGGCAATGCTTGCATGGCCTTTCACCATCCTGACCAACTCGCTCAAGGGCGGTAATATCGGTGCATACTTAGGTCTGTTCAACTGCTCTATCTGCATCCCGCAGATTGTCGCAGCCCTCCTCGGAGGTGTCATCCTCGCAGCCCTCAGCACTCCCGGACAGATAGCACCACAGTACATGATGATGGTAGTGGCTGGCATAGCCCTCGTCATCGGTGCCGTCTGCGTAGTGTTCATCAAAGAGCACAACCCCAAGGACGACAAGTAATCAGCATAATTTCTATCATAGGAGATGACCGCCATCTGCAGATGGCGGTCATCTCTTTTTCATTTCTATAGTAGGGACGCGGCGTGCCGCGTCAACGTATCAGGCGATGTGTATTGCGTTTGATGACGCGGCACGCCGCGTCCCTACTATTATAATGTCATTGCTTGGAATCTTCGTGGTCGAAGAGCTTGTCTTCCTCGTCGAGCTTGAAGTTGTGGGCGAGGAGGGCTATGAAGCGCGATATCTGCTTGATGGCATTCTGGGTGTCGGGGCTGATTTCTTTGCCTTGCAGACGGAGCATCAACATGCCATAGAGGGCATTGAAACAGGTCTCTATCTCGCCCGACTTCTCTTCGCCTGCTTTGGCGCGGAGTTCTACTATGTAGGGGAGCGTTTTGTAGAATTCGGCTGTATAGTCCTGAAATTTCGGGTCCTTAAGCAACGCCATATGCAGGTCCACAAGCTGTATGATGACGTTTTTGTTGAGCTGGAGATGACCTTTCTTTTCAACCCCCTCACGCCTCATCATGTCAATCAGGCTTTCATACCACCCGGTCATCTCGCGGGTCTGAGCCTCGTCAAGCCCGAAACGGTCAATGACATTATGGCGTATCTTGTCAATGTCAAGGTCGTTCGCCCTGATTATGTCCTCTATCTGCCACATATACAGCAGATACTCGGCTATGTTCTCTTTGCGCTTCTGTGATGCTATTTTCATAGTCTGTTACTTGATAATCTGATACAAAGATAACAAACCTTGTATGAAAAAAGCCTATATTTGCAGCTATAAATCAATAAACCATCCATACATATGAAAATATCATCAGTTCTGCTGGCTGCAATGCTATGCGTATCGGCATATACGACTGCCCAAGAGTCATTCAACCTCATACTGAGCCGCGCCAACAAGGCTGAGAACGCACAGGACTGGGCTGCTGCAGAGAAAGAATACAAGCAACTGATCACATCATATCCCGAAAGCAAGCAGATTTCCCAGATCGTTGCCAACCTTTCGTTGGTCCAGAGCCTCCAGGGACGTGACTCGGTGGCTATCGCCACTCTTGACGACGGTCTTGCCAAAAATGCTTCAGACACCCTGCTGCTTGAGCGTCGCGGACAGCTGCGTATGAACGCCGGCGACATGGCAGGTGCCATTGCCGATTATGGCAAGCTCACAGAGATAAATCCAGACGCATTTTATGCTTTCTACATACATGGAAGCCTCGCCCTCAACTCGGGCGACACAGTGGCTGCCAAGAAAAGCTTCCTGCGTCTGCGCGAACTCGTCCCCGGGTCAGAAGCCGACCATAAAGCCTGGGCAGCTTATAACACCAAAATCAAGGACTATCCTGCAGCAATAGCCGAGTACAATGCCCTCATCGCGCAGAGACCCGAGATCGAGGCATATCTCGGACGTGCTGCCGCACATATGATGCTCGAGCAGCTCGATGATGCCTCTATGGACATCGCCGATGCCATGCGAGTAGACCCCAATGACGGAGAAGCCTACTATCTCCGCGCCGGACTCAACAAAAAGCGTTACCAGTTTGATGCCGCAAAAGAGGACGGCAAGAAAGCCATCAGCCTCGGTGTGGACCCCCGCCGTGTGGAGCTGCTCCTCGGCGCCCTCCCCGACGGCGCGAAATAAAAGCAAGGAAATCGCCATTCACACACATCTGCTGTGCGCGGACATGCCACGGCATGTCCCTACAACCAATAAATGGTCAGCAAATGAAATGGTCAGCGGAGGCGGTTGCGCAGGTAGCTTCCGCGGACGTAGAGCCAAAAGAACGCTACGGCAAGCAGATTGACCGCAAAGGCATTCCAGAACGCCGCCCTGTAGCCGTAGTATTGCGCCACGGCTCCTCCGACTACTATGCCGAGACCTATGCCGACATCCCACGACACCAACAGGGTGGAGTTGGCTGTGCCTCGGCGGTTGTTGTGGGCAAGGTTGATAAACATCGTCTGCATCGCCGGGAACATGTGACCGTTGCCCATGCCGATGATTACCGCCGAGCCATAGTACCCTATGGGATACGGCAGTGCGACGAATGCCAGATAGCCAAGCATCCCGAAGGTCATGCCCCACTGGGCGTTTTCCACCACGAGTCCGCGCCGCAGAGTGCGACTGCCCACCAGGCGTGAGCCGATCAGCCCTGCTGCCAGCAGGGCGAAATAGACAGCCGTGCCACCTTTGATTTCAAGCACTTTCTCGGAGTAAATCGCCAAGTAGGTGGAGATGATGCCGAAGCCAAACGACAGTCCGGCAATGACTATCGCCTCGCTCCAGCCCTGCACGAGAAAGAAACGGTCAAGCGACATCCGTCTGCGCTCCTCGGCAGGTGTCACAGGCTGGCGGTCACGCGCCTTGATGCCGGCATCAATGACCAGTCCGAGCAGGGCGATGACAAAAGAGATGCCAAACAGCACATCGAAATCATGCACCTCCCGATATACGAACATGCCGATCGAGGGACCTATCGCCATGGCTATATTGTTGCTCAGTCCGTAGAAGCCTATCCCCTCGGCACGTCGGCGAGGATGGAGCACATCTATCGCCATAGTGCTGTTTGCCACCGTCAACGCTCCGAAAGGCGCACCGTGGAGTGTGCGGATTATGGCAAAAAGCATCAGTGACCATGTGAGGAAATACCCTGCGAAAAATATCGCAAACAGGAAGAAGCACCACATCAGCACCTTCTTGCGCGGAAACGAGTCGACGATATAACCGCTGAACGGCCGAGCTATAAGTGCGGTGACGGTGTAGCCGCTCAGCACTATGCCTGTGACCGCGCTGTCAGCCCTGAAGGTATCCCACAGGAATATCGGCAACAGCGGTGTCAGCAGATAGAATGCAAAAAAGAGCATGAAATTAGCCACCCAGACGCGGACGTAGTTGCCGTTCCACAGCCGCGGGTGCTCTGCCTCAGTCAAAATATCGGTTTCAGTCATATCCTTTCATATATTACATATTACACCTGATTGATTCCTATATCCGTAGGGACGCGGCGTGCCGCGTCAACGTATCAGGCGATGTGTATTATCCGTTTGATGACGCGGCACGCCGCGTCCCTACGTTCAAGGAAAACAATAGCTGTTGATGATATATAAATGCAAGGGCCGGATAGCTCCAGCCCTGCATAGTTTGTATGTCGGTCGGCTATATTTTATAAAACAGCCGCATTGTCATCCGGTTTACTTGCCAGAATTGATTTTGTCGAGCACGCTTGCATCGACCACAGCCACAGTGGCGAGGTTGACGATGTCACGCGGTGACGAATCCACGTTGATGAAGTGGATAGGCTTCTTCAGACCGATCTGGATAGGACCTACAGCCTCGCCTACGCCCATCTCGAGCATCATGCGGTAAGCCGCATTGGCAGCGGTGAGATTGGGGAAGATGAGTGTATTGACATCCTTGCCTGCGATGGTGTTGAAAGGATATTTGCTGTCACGCAAATCCTTGTCAAGGGCGTAGTGTACCTGCATTTCGCCATCGATAGCCATATCGGGGAACTCTTCGTGGAGCTCGTTGATTGCCTGGTGTACGCTGCAGCACTCGGGTTCGTCGTTGGAGCCGAAGTTGCTGTAGCTGACCATTGCCATGACCGGGTCGTGAGCGAAGTAGTCTACTGCATAGCCTGTCAGGCGGGCAATCTCTTTGAGGGTATCTTTATCGGCATCATGGTTGACCATGGTGTCGGCGAGGAAGTACACGCCGCGCTTGGTGTTGACGATGTGCATGGTGGCGAAATGCTTGAAGCCGTCGCGTATGCCGACCACCTTCTTGGCGATGTCGCCAGCCTGATGGGAACCTGAGTATGTGCCGGAGATGAAGGCATCGGCATCGCCCATCTCCACCATCATCATGCCGAAATAGTTGCGGTCAAACATCTTCTCAAGTGACTCGTCCATGGTGTATCCCGAACGCTTGCACTTGCTTGAGAGATGCTCTGCATAGCGCATGCGGCGGTCAGCCTCGCGGTCATGACGCAGATTGACGATTTCCACATCGGAGATATTGATGCCGAGACGGTCGGCACGCTTCTGTATCATCTCCTCGTTGCCGAGCACGATAGCCTTGCAGATGCCTTCACGCGCAGCGAGCACGGCAGCACGGAGCATATTGTCGGTATTGCCTTCGCCGAATACCACACGGCGGGGGTTCTGACGAGCCTGGGCGGCGAGATTGCGCAATATCTTGTTGTCATAGCCCATGAGGCTGCGGAGCTTGACGCCGTAAGCCTCCCAGTCGGTGATAGGACGCTGAGCCACGCCGCTTTCCATAGCACCACGTGCCACGGCAGGAGCGACTACACCGAGCAGACGCGGATCAAGAGCCTTGGGAAGGATATAGTCGGGGCCAAACTTCATGTCGTTCATGTTATAGGCAGCGTTGACCACCTGAGGCACAGGCTGCTTGGCGAGGGCGGCGATGGCTTTTACAGCTGCCAGCTTCATCTCCTCGTTGATAGCGGTAGCACCGCAGTCGAGCGCGCCACGGAATATGTAGGGGAAACCGAGCACATTGTTGATCTGGTTGGGATAGTCGCTGCGGCCTGTTGCGAAAATCAGGTCGGGACGCGATGCCTTGGCTTTATCAAACGAAATCTCGGGATCAGGATTAGCCAGAGCGAACACGATGGGTTTCTCAGCCATTGACTGCACCATCTCGGTGGTGACCACATCCTTGACAGAGAGACCGAGGAAAACGTCGGCTCCCTTCATCGCCTCGGCGAGGGTGGTGATGTCACGGTCGGTGGCAAACTCCTTCTTCTGGGGATTGAGGTCGGTGCGGCGGGTGGTGAGGACACCACGGCTGTCACACATGACCACATTTTCCTTCTTCACGCCAAGAGCTATATAGAGACGTGTGCATGACACGGCAGCCGCACCGGCTCCGTTGACCACGAGCTTCACTTCATCGATTTTCTTGCCTTGCAGCTCAAGGGCGTTGAGCAGACCTGCTGCCGAGATGATGGCAGTGCCGTGCTGGTCATCGTGCATGACGGGGATGTCGCACTCCTCTTTGAGTCGGCGTTCGATTTCGAAACATTCGGGAGCCTTGATGTCCTCGAGGTTGATGCCGCCGAAAGTGGGTGAAATAGCCTTTACTATCTGGATGAACTTCTCGGGATCCTTTTCGTTGACCTCGATGTCATAGCAGTCAAGACCGGAGAATATCTTGAAAAGCAGAGCCTTGCCCTCCATGACGGGCTTGCCTGCGAGAGCACCTATGTCTCCGAGACCGAGCACAGCCGTACCGTTGGAAATCACAGCGACCAGATTGCACTTGTCAGTGTAAAGGTAGGCATCTGACGGGTTCTTCTCGATATCAAGACAGGGATAAGCCACACCGGGAGAGTACGCCAGAGCGAGATCCTGTTGTGATGAATAGGGTTTGGTAGGCACGATTTCAATCTTGCCGGGGCGCGGATACTGGTGGTATTCCAACGCAGCTTCTTTTGTTACCGAAGACATAGTTGTAGTTAATGTTGATTTATAATCTTTTTTATCCTTATTATCTATATTGTAGACTTATGAGCTTTTTTCCGTCTGTAGGTTGTCACCTTTGAGAGTCACATGTCAAGCAGTCCGTCGGGGAGATCAAGCTCTATGCGTCCCGCGCCGATGTCGATATCGCTGAAAAATTCCGGGGCTACCGGGATGAGAAGCGGCTTCGACCTGTCAGGGCTCTCCACCTCCATGAGCAGATTAGCGGTGGAATCGTCTATCCCGGTCACCTTGCCGAGCGGCTGACCGTCAGCCACGACATCCAATCCTATCAGGTCATTGGCGTAGAAGCCCTCGTCATCATCATCGCCATCATCGGCGTAAGCCTCCATCATCGGCTCCACCTCGCTGCGCAAGGCATAGATGGGTTCATTGGAAAACTGACGGGCATCTGCATCCGATTCCACCCCGTCAAGGCTTACAAGAGCCGTGTGATGGTTACGCGGACGCATCGCCGCTACGAAAAACGGCACAGGCAGACCGTCACGATAGACTATGAGACAGCGAAGCCGGTCCAGCTCCACGGCATCGTCATCCACGGAGCATGACAGCTCCCCATGGATACCGTGAGGCTTGTTGAATTTGCCTATCTCTATCAGGTCTTCCTCTTTTATCATGTGATGAACAGCGTCGGCGGTTTATTTCTTCTTTTTCTTCTTGCCCGAAGGAGGGGCTATGATCTGGAAATCAAGCAGGCGGTGATTTTCGGGAGTCAGGATGATTTCACCGTGGCTCATCGCCGCCATATCTTTGAATATGCGCGCATCTTCCACATTGTCCTGGTTGAATGCCATCATGAGCTTCTTCATATGGTTGGCAAGCAGCATTATCAGCGCATCCTTTTCTTCGCCAGGCTCCATGAGCACCGCCCGGCTTATCATGCGCTGTATGCTCTTGCCATAATGGCGGTAAGGCATGTCTGACGATGTATATACCACTTTATCAGGCTGCGACTGGCGCGCCTCTGCCGAGATGACCTCCACAGGCCAGTCGATGTCAAGCTGGAAATCGCTCATTATAGCCAGATGGTCCCACAGCTTCTGGCGGTAGCCTTCCTGCTCGCGTATCTTCGGGAACAGGACTGCCATGGTTTTGACTATGGTACCGGCGCACTTGGTGCGCTCGTCCCTGTCGGGGATGGTCAGGCAGTAATCCACCATCTGCTGGATGTTACGGCCGTATTCGGGGAGTATGAGGTTTTTGAGTTTAGTGTTATATGTTATCATCAGAGATATATCGGACTTGGATTAGGGGGTGTTTAGCGCAGACGGTCATACGAACGGAGCTTGTTCATATCCTTGACTATCATGTGGCGCGCTATCAGACCGCACACCAATGCACCGAGAGGCAACACGAGCGACCATGCAAGGGTGGCACTGATAGTTGCCCACACGAGCAGGAAGCCTGTGATTATGGCACAGCCATTGGCAGCAAACAGAGTCCATAGCTGAGCCTTGAAGTTCTTAAACAGGAATATGTCAATGAAATAGAGTGCCGCGGCTACGACAGCCGGGAGCCACAGACCCACATTGTCCTTAGGATCAACGATAAGCCGCCCCTGGGGCATATTGATCTGCGTGATTTCTGACGGCATGAAGATGTAGACTACCATGCAAGCGACTGCAAGCACGAGCAAAACTGACTGCCAACGTTGTATGACCATATCTTTTACATTTTAAAGGTTAATAGGCGAAGATTGCGACAGTTGGAAGCATTTGCGCATACGCAGCTTCCGAATCATAACAAAGCATATCATCTGCCTATGTCTATGGAGAGATATGCAAAGTTACACACATTTCTTCAGATTAAACGAATTTTTTCTTAATTTTGTTTTTATAATCCTCATACATAACAACTGTATCCCTACAAATGACAACACAACGACCTCTTATACTTATAACAAACGATGACGGAGTACAGGCACCGGGACTCCACAAACTTATCGAAGCGGCGCGCAGCCTCGGCGATGTGGTGGCTGTCGCCCCTGACCAGCCGCAGTCAGGGATGTCAAGTGCCATCACGGTCAACTCGGCTCTGTTTATCAAGGAACACCCTGGATATGACGGCGCGCGCGTGTACTCGGTCAACGGTACACCGGTCGATTGCGTGAAACTCGCGCTCAAGGCCCTTACCGACCGTAAGCCCGACCTGCTGCTTTCAGGCATAAACCATGGCAGCAACGCCGGCAACTCTGTGGTCTACAGTGGCACTATGGGCGCGGCTTCTGAAGGCTGCCTGGCAAGAATCCCATCCATAGGATTCTCCCTGACACATCACTCCATCAAAGCCGATTTCGGTCCGGGGATGCCGTTTGTCGACAAAATCATGCGCGATGTCCTTGCCAACGGTCTTCCTGACGGGATATGCCTCAACGTCAACATTCCTGCCAAATGCGAACCCCTCGGCATAAAGGTGACGAAAGCAGCCCGCGGGTACTGGACCGAAGAATACCAGGAATATGTATCGCCCCACGGTGTGCCATTTTACTGGCTTCAGGGCAATTTCATAAACCTTGACAAAGACGACACCGACACCGACGAATATTGGCTCGGCGAGCAGTATGTCACCGTTGTCCCCTACCGTCCCGAACACAACGAGCCCCAATCCATGCGCCGCACCATCGCGACCATGCTCGGACTGTAGCAATAAAAGCAACAGTTTACTTGTAGGGACGCGGCGCAATACTGTTTAAGCTGAGAAGACTCACTATCGACCCCAGCGGGGTCGCATATATTAGGCACGGGTCATACAATCCGTTAGGATTGGCTGACCCGTGTTATTGTCACGCCTCTGATTTCCGCCGCTGTAGGTGGCGCACAGTTCCTAAGCGGGTTGTGTGCCTCCAACGCTTAACAGCATTGGGACGCGGTCATAGCCGCCCCTCGTCATGGTATGAGTAGTAGCCTCGGGCGGTGACTATCAGATGGTCACGCACCGGGATGCCGAACAGCTTGCCTGCCTTGGCTATGCGGTCGGTCAGGTCATCGTCCTGGGGGCTGGGGCGCAGGGTGCCGCTCGGATGGTTGTGGACCAGTATCATCGAGTCGGCAAGATGCTCCACGGCGTGACGCATCACTATCTTCACATCCACCACGGTGGCGGCAGTGCCTCCACGACTGACGCATATGCGCGACTTGAGAGTGGCTGCTCTGGAGAGGAGCAACACGTGAAACTCCTCGTGGTCGATGCGCGAGAGCTTATCCCACATGTAGTCATAGACGAGTTTGGGCGAGGAGAACACCGTGGTGCGCACATCGCTCATCTCGGCAGACTTAGCCCGCGACCCTAAGGTCAGCGCAGCCTTTATGGTCACAGCCTTGGCGCGCCCCACGCCGTGAAATTCCCTCATCATCTCCGCCACGCTCATATGCGCAAACCGCTCCAGACGATTGTCGCAATGTCCGAGCATCTTCTGCGCCAGCTCCACCACATTTGTGCCAGGCTGCCCTGTGCCCATCAAGATGGCAAGCAGTTCGGCATCGGTCAGCGACTCTATGCCGTTGGCGAGAGCCTTTTCACGCGGCTTGTCAGCCTCATTGAGTTCGGAAATCTTCATATGGCGGGGGAGGGTGTTACAGTTTCTCGTTGGCGCCCTTGCGCACTTCTATCTCCTGCGCCAGATCTCGTCCATGCCCGAGGAGTATCTTGTCGACATAAGCCCGCAGGAAGCCTGTGCCGTAGCCGCATATCTGTATCACTGAAGCCGGCAGAGCGAGCAGTGACACTTTAAGGCTGCGAGTTCTGACGCAGGCATCGGCAAAAATGGCTGCAAGATACAGCCCGAGAGGGAGCAGCCACCATGGCGACACGAATATGCCCATGGCGACAAGCACACAGCCCATTATCACCGCCAATGCCGGAAGCGTATGCACCGCCTTGAGCGAACCGGGATAGAGGAGCTTGAGCGTGATGCGTGACATGCCGAACACGTGCACCTGCCTCCAGAACTTGCGGAAGTCCACCCTGCGTTTGTGCCACACCGGACACTGACGGTAGAGGGCTGAGGCAAATCCGGCACGGGAAATACGCGTGCTCATATCTATATCCTCCGAAAACATCTCGCGGAAACCACCCACCTTGTCATAGACCTCACGCGAGAAGCCCATATTAAAGGTGCGGGGCACGAATTTATCCATCTGCACCTTGCCTCCGCGTATGCCTCCCGTGGTCAGAAACGAAGTCATGGCATAGTTGATGGCTTTCTGCGTGTCGGTAAACGACTCGTGGGCAGCATCGGGTCCGCCGAAACTGTCAGATGGTGTCTCAGAGAGAGCCTTGGCAAGATTCTCAAAATAATGCGGAGGGATGACACAGTCGCTGTCGAAAAACACCAGATAGTCCCCTTCGCTGCGCTCCATGCCATAGTTGCGTGCGATGGAACGCCCTTCGTTGTCCTTACGGAAATATTTCAGGTCAAGCGCATCGCGGTATTGCTCCACCGCCTCTTCACAAGGCATCGTGGAACCGTCCTCAACGATTATCACTTCAAAATCGCCCGATGTCTGGGCGGCAAGGCTTTCAAGGAGGTCTCTGACCTCATCGATGCGGTTATATACCGGGACAATGACCGAAAACTTCTTTTTCATGACACAAACAAAGATACATCATACTGCCGATATTACCAAAAATGTTAATTATCCTTGCTTGCTGCGACATCAACAGGGTCAAAATTGTTTTGTATAATAAAAGCTATTCTATCACTACTCATCAATCATACTTATCCCAATGAATATTAGATTATCGCTAACCGCTGCCGTCATCTCCCTTCTGTCCGTGCAGTCAGCCTATCCGTGCACGGGCATCACCCTCCGAAGCGCCAACGGCGATGTCGTGACATCGCGCACCGTGGACTGGAGCAAATCAAAATATGAGAGCCAGTATGTGGTAGTGCCCCGCGGGCATCTGCTGCAAGCCTACGCCACATCTGCCGAAAAAGGTATGTCAGAGACCTCTCGTTATGGATTCGTAGGCTTGACCGCCGGTGCGCCCGAAATCATAGTGGACGGCATCAACGAGGCGCACCTCTGTGCAGAGCTGTTTTTCTTCCCGGGCTACGGACGTTACCCGGAGTACATCCAGTCACAGGCATCCATAACCGTGGGTGACCTGCAGCTCGTAAGCATGATATTGGGCACATGCTCCAATCTGGATGATGTGGTGAAATTCATCAATGCCTCACGCATATCCCACTCCGTCCCCGGAGGCGAGACCGCACACTGGCGTTTCACCCAGGATGACGGACGTCAGATCATACTGGAGATAATCGACGGCAATGCCCGATTCTACGACAGCATCGGTGTGCTTGCCAATTCGCCGTCATATGACTGGCACCTGACCAACCTCAACAACTACATCAACCTCCACCCCGGCGTTGCCGCTCCGCACAGACTCGACGGAGTGGAATTGCAGTCATTCAGCAACGGCACAGGGATGCTTGGTCTGCCAGGCGATTTCTCCTCGCCGTCAAGATTTGTCCGTGCCGCCATGCTGCAAGGCACCGCAAGACTGCAAGCCACTCCGTATGCCACCGTGATGCAGTCATTCCAGATACTAAACAACCTTGATGTACCCCAAGGCACCACGGAGCCTCTTGATGCTCCTATCACCGACATGCTGTCAGCTACACAATGGACATGCTCCACCGATGTGACCAATCTGGTCATTTACTACCATACACAGAGCGACCGCAATATCCGCGCCATAGACCTCAAAGCCATAGACTTCGGCAAGGTCAAATACCAGTACCACTCGCTGGATTCCTCCACCACCCCCATCTCCTACATAAAAGTGAAGTAAAGAAGAGAGGAAGGCAGAACTCACCAAATTATAGTCTCAAACGTAGGGTCGCGACCTGTCTCGACCGCGAGCACACTGATTACCAGCCACACATCCTTTCGGTCGCGACCCTACATCCGATACCAACTGACTGCTCTGCGAGACCGGCAAATATGCGGTTTTGTGCATGTGGGCAAAAAAGATTAATTTTGCCCATCATACATAAAACCGCATCGTCACATCTATGCCAGGTATCTATCACTCGCTACACCAATCGCTGCGCCTCGCAATCATCTCCGCTGTAACATGCCTGTTTATGACATCGATATCCCAGCCCATCGGGGCTGCCGTGACATCAGATGTGCTGCCTCCGACCAAGACCGACCTGCCCTCATCGCTTGACGATGCACTCAAATTGCTCCATACAGCTCTCAATGACAACAAAAAGGCGATACCGGCACTGATGGACAGCATACAACGGCTGAAAGACCGCGCCGACTCGCAGCCTCCGCTGGCTAAAGCCCTGGTCTATGACACCATAGCGACCATGTACGAAACGCTTGACATGGACAGCTGCATCACCTACTACCGCATCGGGGAGGAAGCCGCCCGTATCGGAGAAGACAGCATACTGGCTCAGCGGATGCGGCTGCATATATTTGCCGACATGCCAGTGACAGGAGTAGTGCTCGAAGGCTATAACGGCTTCATGGACGAAAGCAGCCGCATCTATCCACAGAACCGCATGGCATACTTCGAGGCTGGCAACAAGATGATGCTGTATATCGCCGACCTCTATGCCCGTATACCCCTACGCCACGACTATGAGATGCGTTCGATAGCCTACAGCGACTCGCTAATATCAATGCTTCCGCCCCGCAGCCCCCTCCTTATCCTCCTCACAGCCCAGAAATCCGAACTGCTGGGCGACAACACTGCCGCAATGGCTGGATATGTGGAGTTAGTGGCTCATCTGCCTATAGAATCCCATATTTTCGCTCGCGCAGCCACCCGTGCCGGCGATTTCTACTACCGCACCGGGCAAAACAATACTGCGGCATACTTCTACGCTCTCGGCGCGCTCAGCGATGCCCGTAACCAGGTGTTGGAGGGGGTAGCGCTCATCAGGCTGAGCCGTGCGCTCTATGACCTTGACAAGATATCACAAAGCTACGACCTGATGACCGCCGGGCTTGGGCAATCGCTTGAATCAGGCTCCGCAGTACGCTCCATCGAGGCGTTTCAGGCTGTGCCGCATATCATCGAAGCCTACACGCGGTCTGATAACCGCAAGCTCTCGTGGATGACGGTGCTCGCGGCTTGTCTGGTCATCGCCCTTACATCCCTCTTGCTTATACTTGCCAAGCGTCGACACGACCTAAAGAAACTAGAATTGCTGAAATCGCGTCTTGCCACGGCTAACGAAACCAAAGAGAACGGACTGGCTCGGTTCATGGAACTTACGAGCCTGTTTGCCGACAAATTTGACGAACTCATACGTCTGGCAGGACGCAAAATCACAGCCGGACAGATCGAAGACTTGCAAACGCTGATCAAGGGCGGCTCACTGAGATCGGAACAGGACAAAATGTTTGCCAACCTGTTTGACAACGCTTTTCTGACAGTCTACCCCGACTTCATCACCCAGGCAAACAGCCTTATGAAACCTGACTCCCAGCTGTCTATACCCGAAGGGGGCAAACTCAATCCCGAGCTGCGCATACTCGCATTTCTGCGCATGGGCATCACCGACAGCCATCGCATGGCGCGCTTCCTCGGAGTGTCAATCAACACCATCTACACCTACCGCAACCGCCTGAAGACACGCGCCATCAACCGCGACACCTTCGAGTCAGACCTGATGACCATCGGAGCCATCAATTAACGACCATGGAAATCACATGGACGTAGGGACGCGGCGTGCCGCGTCATCGTACTATGCGATGTGCCGTGCATTTGATGACGCGGCACGCCGCGTCCCTACAAATTGGGGGATTATGCGGTAACTTATTTAATTGTAGCGCGAGACGAGGAGGTCGATGAGTCCCTTGCGGTTGATGAATCGGATGCCGTTCTGGTCATACTCCACCAGCCCCATATCCTTCATGGTGTCAAGAGCAGTCATGAATGTGGTGCGCTGCACCCCGAATATGCTGTACAGGTCACGCAGCTTGCTCGTTATCGCTACATCAAGGCTTGACGGCTGCGTCAGATTGATCACCCAAAACGCCAGACGGTCCTCCATGGCACCGTGGGTGAGTTTGAGCATGCCGCCCATCGCCTTTTGCGCCGACATGCACAGTATATTCATGTAATTATACAGAAACACCTCGTCAGATTGCAGCAGTTTGATATAGTCCTGCTTTGCCAATTGCAGTATTCCGGTCGCTTCCCGTGCCGTCACAAGAGCGGGATAGTAGGTGTGGTGACCAAACAGATATTGCGGTGACAGCACATCCGGAGCTTTGAGCGTCTGCTGCAGCTTAAATCGTCCGTCATCGTTGGTCGTAGTCATTCTGACACTGCCTGAGATGACGAACTTTATGTGAGTGCAGGGTTCTTCGGGCTGCACGATTACCTCTCCCTGAGGGTATTTCAGGAAGTGGAAAGGTGTGGAGGTGATTATATTGGAGATACAGTCATAGCTCACTCCTTTGAAGAGCGGCAGCTGCATCAATACTTCATACATAGAATCCATGGCGGTCGTACTTACGAATATTTAACACGGCGGACACTCCTTTTGTTTTATGCGAGCTACCGTCAGCTGTGATTTCGCCTACGCCGATACCATCAAGGCGGTAGAACTCACCGGATCCTATTGCACTCCAGCCTGATGGGCGGACATGCCGTGGCATGTCCAATGCTATCTGCTTAAGATTATTTCGCTTGTAAAGGCGCGGCATAGCCGCGGCGGGAGCAGTAGCCACATGCAAGCAAGCGTTAGACTTGCGCAGCTTGTGGTCCAAAATGCCCCATCATATTCCGGCGGCGTTAGCTGCCGGGGCTAATGTATGCGATTGCCCCGGCAGTTACACCGCCGGTTTTCCAATTCATCCGTTTTCCACAAGCTGCACAAGCCAGCAGGCTTGCTTGCATGTGGCTACTGCTCCCCTCGCAGCTAACACCGCGAGCGTTAAGTAGCATGCTACTAGAGGAGTACAATGTCTAATTCTTCTATCGCTGCCTCTTTCATGAGGCGAGTCCGGCTACGAGGAAGGTCAGAGCGTAGAGCACCATGGCGCGGGCGGTTGCTCCCAGCAGACGGTTGAGCGAACGTCCGCTTTCGCGTGACATGCGACGGCACAGCGGCACGAGCAATCCTGCATACACTGCTACAGGTATCACTGCCAACCAGGCATCCATAGCAATCCATGCCGGCAACGTCAGCCCTACTCCAGCCAGCGCATTGACGGCATAAAGCCACACCATCGCACGGCTACCCCAACGCACAGCAAGCGTGTGCTTGCCTACAGCTTCATCATCGGCACGGTCACGGTAGTTGTTGACCACAAGCACGTTGGCACCAAGTAGCCCCATGCCGAGAGCCGCGCACCACTGCGTCACATCAGGCTGCAAGCCTGTGATGAGCCACGATGTCAGCAACACCGGTACGAGTCCGAAAAACAGCACCACAGCCACCTCCCCCAATCCATGACGGCTCAGCGGATACGGACCGGCACTGTAGGCAAGTGCAGCCACAGCTATTACAACTCCGGCAGCTATCAGCCACCAGCCGCCCCAATAGATCAGTCCGCACCCGCAGGCACAAGCCACGCCGAGTGTGGCAAAGGTGGCGCGCTTCATGGCTTGCGGTGTCAGGTCACCCTCGGTCACACCGCGGCGCGGACCTTCGCGCCCAGGGCGGTCAAGACCGTCTTTATAGTCAAAGTATTCGTTGCCGAAATTTGACGCTATCTGCGCCAGCACGGCAAACAGCATGCACAGCACCCACGGCATCCAGCGGATATCGCTGCCCTGCATCATGCACAGTCCCAGGGCTGTCACCACGCCAGCCACTGACACCGGGATGGTGCGCAGGCGCATCGCCTCTATCCATGCCTTACCTTTCTTTGTCATCAATCTGTAGCTTAGTCGGTGCAAGTGAGGCACTGTCGGCGCCATCGGGGACATCAAATCCAAAACAGCGGATTATGGCAGCGCGTATCCGCGCAGCTGGCGCGCCATCGGCACGTAGCAGGTCAAGAATGCGGCGCAGGTAGGCATTGCGATCTTTGAGTCCGCACACTCCGGCGACATTGCTGCCGGGGACCATCGATTTCTGATTATACACCCTTAGTACCGATGCGTAGTCGTCGGCGCGCAAATAGTCATTAAACTCGCGGCAGAACTTTTCATACATCGCCCTTGGATTGATTTCGTGCACGAGGTCGTCGATGTGGTCCTCAAGCTCGTTGATATTGTTGAAACGGCCGTCTACCCTGTACTCCATGGTGCGCTTGACCCTCTGGCGTGTATGCAGCAGAGCCTGGCGGCGCAGGTCGGTGCGAAACTGCCCCATTATACTCTTTTTCACCTTGGCAAAAGCCACATCCTCATTCTTGTCACATGATGCAGCCACTGTGCGGATGACCTCCTCAAGCATCAGTATATTCTCTATCTCAGCCACGTCAGGCACGAAAATCCCTTTGCGTCTGAGATATGCCACCTCTGTAGCGTCTCGGCGGTCGCGATCCACTATACCGTGGCTGTCAAGATGATGGAAACCTTTGAGGTCATTAAACGAGCGTGTAGCCTCTATGACCTTGTTGCATGAGCCGAGAGACTTCACTGTAAAGTCCTTGAATATCAGCGGATACAGCTTCGCGTCTATGCTGTTGACACCGTCTCCTTCTATAAAAAGCACCGGGCGGCGCGACCCGAGTATGGCAAGATATATCTCGTCAGTCAGCCCCTTGTCGGCTGGCAGTATGTCATAATCCCATCTGACCTCGCGGGCATCATAGTCTCTGACCCATATTATGGCTCCGGCATTACGGCTTGACGCGAAGTCGAGGTCATGCGTGGTGTAGATCAGGTGGCAGTCAGGACGGAGCGATTCGAGATGGTTCCATAGGTTCTCTGCCACGGAGGGGTGCATGAACATGGCTGGATCATCAACAAACACCACAGACTTTTTCGGCGCAAACAGCATCGCGCTGATATAGTATAGCACAGCCTTCTCACCGGTAGAGAGTTTATGGGGGGTATATGACGATGGATTGGAGACTCCGCGGGTCAGCAGCAGTTTGCCGTTGACCGGGAGTATCCCGTTGTCAGGAAATATCTCGCTCCACACCTTCATCATCCTGTCAAGACGAGTCTGGCTACGCGGTGACGAGTCAGAGCCGGCTATCTTGCTCTGCATAAGAAGCCCCACCTCCTCGTTGAGGAGCATCCGCAGCAACATCTCAAGCTGATTGCGTGGAGCCACATACACATCGGCAAGCGGCATGGACGCATACATTGTCTCTACAGACACCGGGGATTCATCATGATAGTCTGGATCATAAAGTCCATGGAGAGCGGAGATTGTAAATGCCCTGTCGCCGAGGTCGCTGCGCATGCGGCGCGTAAACCGCGATTTGCCGCTGCCGTTGGCTCCTATCACGATAGTCGGTCCGGTAAGTTCAAGCTGCCTGTCATGGCGGTTGACTGAGGGAGGGAGGTCGATAACCATAAAGTCACAGATAAAATCAGGTTTAATATAGAGATTGTAGGGTCGCTACATGTAGCGACCGCCGCTTGCGACTGCTGATAACCCGCTGGTTAACGGTCGCTACATGTAGCGACCCTACAGATATGGGCGTGTTGTACCCACTTCCATACATTTCAATGACTCCGATGCCGTGTCAGCCGAAGAGCGGCGTGGGGTATTCGCCGCGGCGGTGCATGTCGGCGAGGCGGTCCACCACTCCCTGACGGTCAGCCGCGTATGTCACCCCGAACCATCGGCTGTCGGTGTCAAGCACCTTGACCGTGGCTTCGCCTGATGCCAGCAGAGCGTCTACCACCGTGGGTATGCCGAATTCCGATTTCTCCTCTTCGCCATGTGCAGCGAGGAATTTCGCAAATTCGCGACCTGTATAGTCGAAATAATCGGGTGTGAAGCCCCAGAGATTCATCGACACAGGCGTCGCGCCGTCAAGTTCCACGGTCGCATCGCCTTCGTCGTAGACTATCGGTGTGCCAGGACCGCCGACATAGTGTATGGAGGTACGCTCGTGTATCTCCGAGAGATTGCCTTCGGCATTTTTGCCGCAGACGCCTCGTGACACTGAGCCGTTCTCGGTCAGTGTGTTGCCTACCTTGAAGCCCACCATGCAGTAGTCGCCCTTCTTGCCGCTATGCGATGACAGAGCCTTTCCTATCACCGCTAAAGCGTCGCTGCCATAGAAGTCATCGGCATTGATCACGGCAAACGGCTCCTTAACGGCATCGCGACCCATCCACACGGCTTGCCCCGTGCCCCAGGGCTTTGTGCGTCCAGCCGGGGCTGCATAGCCCTCAGGCAGTTCGTCAAGCGACTGGAACACAACCTCCACAGGCACATGCCCTTCGTACTTTGACAGTATCTTGGCACGGAAATCATCCTCAAAGTCATGTCGGATGACAAACACCACCTTGCCGAATCCGGCGCGGATGGCATCAAATATGGAGTAGTCCATGATTGTCTCGCCCGAAGGACCCAGAGGGTCAAGTTGCTTGAGCCCTCCGTAGCGGCTGCCCATACCGGCAGCCATCACATATAATGTCGGTTTCATAGTCTCAATATGGTTTACTTGTCTATTATATCTAAGTCATACACTATGACATGGTGGTATTTTTCACCTGGGCGCAGTATCGCCGATGGGAATTCCGGATGGTTAGGTGCATCGGGAAACATCTGGCACTCGAGTGCCACAGCTTCGTAGTCCTTGTAATCCGCTCCGTGGCGACCTTCGGGAGTGCCGCCAGTCAACCAGTTGGCAGTATAGAGCTGCATGCCGGGATAGGTGGTCCTGACTGTCAGCCGCCTACCCGACGCAGGGCTATACAGTTCCGCACCCTTGATAAGAGAGCCTTTGCCGTCATAATCGTCAAAGGCATAGCAGTGGTCATATCCTTTTCCATGCAGCAGCGCGTCATATTGCTCAGCGATATCCCGTCCCACCTCTTTGGGGGTGGTAAAATCCATAGGGCTGCCCTTGACGTGTCTGAGGCGCCCTGTCGGTTGGAGAGTCTCGTCGGTCTCAACATAGGAGGATGCGTTTATGGTGAGCCTATGCTTCATGGCACTCCCCGAGCCTTCGCCGTCAAGATTCCAGTAGGCATGGTTGGTCATGTTTAAAGGTGTCAGGGCATCTGTCTCAGCATCATACTCTATGGTCAGAACGTTGTCATCGCTCCACTTGTATGTGACATCAGCAACCACGTTGCCGGGATAACCGCTGTCGCCGTCAGGACTTTGGAGGGTGAAAGTTACGCTGTCAGTGCCGATGTCATACTTCCAGAGCTGGTTCTGGAAACCCTCGGGACCACCATGCAGGTGATGGGGTCCGCAGTTGACAGGCAGCTCATATTCTTTGCCGTCAAGAGCGAAATGTCCGCGGCATATGCGGTTGGCATAACGACCAGGGGTCTTGCCCATCGTGGGTCCGTCATAAAGATAATCTGCGATATTCTTGTAGCCGAGCACTACATCGGCTATCTTGCCGTCGCGGTCAGGCACATTTATCTCCACGATGCCTGCACCTATGGAGCTGAGCACCACCGACGCTCCCTTGGAGTTAGTCAATGTTATGATTGCAGCATCGCCCTTGGACGTGGATGCCGTGTCAATAGTAATTTTCATGGGTCTTTAATCTAATGGTATAGCAAATTTAACCATTTTCCATTTCGTATGCCACAATATAGCGAAAAAGTGCGATAGAGGCATATCCCTAATCGCACTTTTATATGGTTTTGAGACCTTATGGCAAATTATTATGTCAGGCGAGACAAAGTATCAGAGCCTGGGCGGCAACCACTCGCATGAACATGGTCAACGGGTAGACTGTGGAGTATGCTACCGACGGGGCATCGTGACCTGTGGAACCGTTGGCGTAGGCGAGTGCCGGGGGATCGGTATAGCCACCGCTGAACAGACCCATTATGGTGAGATAGTTGATCTTGAATACGCCTCGGGCAATGACACCGACTATCAGCAACGGCACCACGGTGATGATGAAGCCCCAGATGACCCACCACATGCCTGTGGGGTTGAACACCGTCTCGGCAAATCCGGAGCCTGCGGATATACCCACCGATGCGAGGAAGAGGCAGATGCCGAGCTCACGGAGCATCAGGGATGCCGATGTGGATGTATAGGTAACGAGATGCACCTTGTAGCCGAAACGGCTGAGAAGGATCGCCACAACCAACGGACCGCCAGCCAGACCGAGTTTCATGCCGAAGCCGAGATTGATCGAGCCGAGGATGATACCGAACATGATGCCCACGAAGATGGTGATGATGTTAGGCTGGTTGAGACGCTTGAGCGAATTGCCGAGGCGTGTGGCGAGACGGTCTATGTCATTGAGATCGCCCACTACAGTCAGGCGGTCACCGATTTGCAGACGCAGGTCGGGAGTGGCAAGCAGGTCGATGCCGGCACGGTTGACGCGCGTGGCGTTGAGCTTATAGCCCTTGGTCAGACGTAGCGAGCGCAGGGTAGCTCCGTCATATTCATTCTTCGTGATAAGGATACGGCGGCTGACAACACGCTCGGGTGTCACCTCATCCCAGTCAAACGACTCTATAGGACCTACAAGGCTCACCAAACGTTTCTCGTCTGATGGCGACAGGCACACGAGAATCAGGTCACCTTTATGTATGGTCGATGACGCATTAGGCACATATGCCTCCTCGCCATCGGGCTTCACACGTGAAACCACCATGTCACAGTTGGCTATGTGATGAAGCTCAAGCACGTTTTTGCCGTCAAGGAGCGGATTGGTGACACGGTAAGTGGTGATGTGGGGAGCGTTGGCAGATGCCTCATCGGCAGCCTCAAGCTCCTTTATCTCATCGTCAATCTTGACTTTGAACACTTTCTTAAGGACAAGCATCGTCATGATGATGCCGACCACTCCGAGCGGATAGGCAGCGGCATATCCCATTGACATAATATTGATTGCCTCGGGGGTGTCGGCAGTCTGCTGGGCGGCTGCAAGACCGGGGGTATTGGTCACAGCACCCGACATGATGCCGACAAGCGACTCGATAGATGTGCTGCCACCCTCAACGAAATATATCACAAGCACCGTAGCCACATTGAGGGCTATGCCGAGCAATGCAAGCATGTTGAGCCTTATGCCGCCCTGCTTGAACGACGAGAAAAACGACCGTCCGACCTGCAGACCTATCGAGAATATAAACAATATCAAGCCGAATTCCCTTATGAATTTCAGCACATCGCCGTTGACCACATAGCCGAAATGCCCCATCAGTATACCGACAAACAGCACGAAAGTGACTCCGAGAGATATGCCGGCTATCTTGATTTTACCTAATGCCACACCAGCCACTATTACAAAGCAATAGAGCACCAACGTACTGGCAAGTCCAGTATTGCCTGGCAGAAACAGGTCCGTTATCCAAGATGTATCCATCTGACTTGTTTAAAATTAGGTATATATAAGTTCTTTTAAAACAGTGGTAATAATCGGCGATGCAAGCGGCATCCAAGCCCCCTTGCGCTAAACAAGGTGCAAAGTTACTCAGTTTTTTGCAAAAAGTCGTAACTTTGCGTCCAAAAGTTTTCACACGACTCGGATGCCGACACGCCGTATCTGCATAAAAGTTTTATCATGGCATGTATTGCTGCTGGCAATATGTGCCATGACGGCATGCAGCACGACAAAGCATGTGCCCGAGGGCAAGTATCTGCTTGACAAGGTGCAGATTGTCATCGAGTCGGACAGTCTCGGCAACCGTCCTGCCGACATATCTTCTGCTGACTTGTACAACTACCTGCGCCAGGTACCCAATCACAAGGTGCTGGGATTTCTCAAGCTCCAGCTCAACACCTATAATCTCTCGGGATCCGACACCACAAGCCGCTGGAACCGCTGGCTGCGCCGCATAGGGCAGCCACCTGTCATCTACGACAGTGTGCAGACCCGCAATTCTGCCAACCAGCTACGCCTCGCCCTCGCCAACAAGGGCTATCTCGAGACCACCGTGACCGTAGACTCGGTGATGCGCCCTGACAAGAAGAAAGCATCGCTGACCTATCACGTCACTCCAGGCACACCCCACCGCATATCATCGTTTTCATACGAGATACCCGACTCGGCGATAGCCCGCATATTGCTGCGTGACACCGCCCGTGCCGAGATACAGCCGGGGGCGATATTCGACCGCGACAAGCTGGAGCAGCTCCGCACCGACATGGCAGCACGGCTGCAACGCCGCGGCTACTACGGATTCAGCAAGGAATACATCACCTTCTATGCCGACACTGCTGCCCGCTCTACCGATGTCGATCTCACACTCGTTCTTCATGCGCCGCCTGTCAGGGGCTCTGTGCGCGAAGACTCCACAGCAGTCCACAACGTCTACCGTATCCGCAACGTCATTTTCGTCACCGACTACCAGCAGGGGCAGCCGGTAAGCGATGCCATAGCCCAGGCGCATGAGATACAGCGCGACACCGAGGGCTACATCACCGTCTATGGCGATGACCATTACATCAAGCCGTCGGTGCTTATAGAGAAATGCTTCATCACCCCGGGCGCACGTTACAATTCGGCGATGGTAGACCGCACGTATGAATACATGGCGCAGCTCGGTATCATCCGCTCCATCAACATAGAGCTGGTACCCGTCACGGCTGCCGATGGTCAACCGGAGCTTGATGCCTACGTCCTGCTGATCCGTAACCGCAAGCAATCGGTGGCATTTGAGGTCGAAGGCACCAACAGCGAGGGCGACTTGGGCTTCGGCGTGGGTGTCACATACCAGCACCGCAATCTCTTCCACGGCTCACAGCTCTTCACTGCCAAATTCCGCTCAAGTTACGAAAGTCTCTCAGGCAACCTTGAAAACTTCATCAACAACCGCTACACAGAGCAGGCTGCCGAAGTGGGCATCACGTTCCCGAGATTCATCTTCCCCTTCCTGAGCCGCAGATTCAAGCACAACATCAAAGCCAGCTCGGAGCTGGCACTGTCGTTCAACTATCAGGAACGTCCCGAATTCACGCGCATCATAGCCGGAGCCGGATGGAAATACAAGTGGAACAACCGCCGCGGCACACGCCGCAGCACATGGGACTTCGTGGACATCAGTTATGTGCACATCCCCAACTCCATCGACGATTTCATTGACCAGCTCAATCCGCGCATCCGCTACAGCTACGAGGACCACTTCATCATGCGCACGGGCTTCACCTACCAGTGGACCAACCGACGCATCCCCTCAGCCAACGCCGGGATACTCACCCGTAACCGCATCCAGCCGCGCGTCTACAACGTGCGCGCCGCCATAGAGACCGCCGGCAACCTGCTGTATGCTTACTCGTCAATATTCAAACAGAAGAAATCCGACGGTGTCTACAAGATATTCGGCACACAGTATGCGCAGTATGCCAAGGCGGAATTTGATTATACCGTGCTACGCAATTTCAACACCCGCCACGGACTGGCATTCCATGCAGGTTTAGGCGTGGCATTCCCCTACGGCAACTCGCGTGTCATACCGTTTGAAAAACGCTTCTATGCCGGCGGAGCCAACGGTGTCAGGGGCTGGGCTGTGCGCACTCTCGGTCCTGGCGGTTTCCCTGGTAGCGATGGGGACAACACAGCCGATTTCCTCAACCAGTGCGGCGACATCAACCTGCTCCTCAGTCTCGAGTACCGCGCCAAACTGTTCTGGGTCCTTGAAGGCGCATTGTTTGTCGACGCAGGCAACATCTGGACCATACGCAGCTATGAAAACCAGCCTTATGGAGTGTTTAAATTCGACAAATTCTGGCAACAGATGGCGATGGCTTACGGTGCCGGACTGCGCATGGACTTCACATATTTCATATTCCGCATAGACCTCGGACTCAAACTCCACAATCCCGCCGAAGGTCAGCTCAAATGGCCTATCACCAAGATGAGCTGGAAGCGCGATGCAACTTTTTTGTTCGCGGTGGGTTATCCTTTCTGAAACAATCTCTTAATTACACGGATATGTCAAAAAGCCTCGTAATATTCGACCTTGACGGCACACTGCTCAACACCATCACCGACCTCGGCATAGCCACCAACCATGCCCTGCAACAGGAGGGTTTCCCCACGCATTCGATGCAGGCATACCCTTCATTCGTAGGCAACGGTGTGTCAAGGCTCCTCGAACGCGCACTGCCCGAAGACCACCGCACCCCTGAGGACATAACACGCCTGCGCAAACACTTTACCGAATATTACGACCAGCACGGAGCCGACCACAGCGAACCATATAAAGGCATCCCCGAACTGCTCGCATCTCTTCAGGAGGCAGGAGTCAACCTCGCCGTGGCATCCAACAAATACCAACGTGCCGTCGAAGCTCTCATCCACCGTTTCTTCCCCGAGATACGCTGGGCAGCCGTGGAGGGACAGAAAGAGGGAGTGCCCGTGAAGCCCGACCCCTCCATCGTATTTGAGATACTCGGCAAATGCCCCACCCCCAAGGATCAGGTGCTGTATGTAGGCGACTCAGGCGTAGACATGGAGACCGCCCGCCGCGCCTGCATCGACTCCGTAGGTGTGACATGGGGATTCCGCTCCGTCAAAGAACTCCGCGAATACCAGGCAACCAACATCGTCACCCTCCCCGCCGCCATCCTCCCCCTCGTCACCAACCCCACCTCCCCCTCTACCCTCCAACCCTTCATCTGATTCCACAAGTCCCACTCGGACGACCCTATCCGCTAAGCCTAAGTCCCGGAGGGCACTAGTGGTCGGAGGGACGAATCAGTGGTAGCATTTCACGAAAGCTCACGTTCATCCCATTCGCGCCCAGTATGCCGATACAGCTTTTCAAGCTCCTCCTTACATCCCTCGCCTTTATGATGCACCTCCTGATTGCGCACATAGTTGATTATCGTATCCAGTGACATCGGGTCTTTGGATTCTGAGAAAAAGCCATCACACCATCCATCGAAATCTAGGAAAAGTCCGCTTTTACGCATCCATTGGCTGGTATGGCTCTTTATCTCTTGTATCAGTTTAGCTTTAGAAATAGATGAATGCACATTAACCACCATGTGTACGTGATCTTCGATGCCGTTGATACGGTATAGTGTACATCGACGCTCTTTTAAAAGATGCCATATCATGCGGTAAAGATGTTCTCGAGCCAACATCGGAATGACTGGGCGACGCGATTTCGTTGCAAATACAAAATGCTGGATGTCAAGTGTATGGCTCATATGTGATAAATTTTTGGCTAATATAGTGATATTGCCATATAATAGCAAATCTGCTACCATCAATCCGTCCCTCCGACCACTAGTGCCCTCCGGGACTAGACCTGTGGTGTCCTGGTCTGCCGTGGACTCGTCACGGCTACGCCGCTTCCTCATCCACGGTTAGGCACGAGGTCGTCCCTTACGGGACTTTTCCTAAGATTTTATAAGATTTTACGAGGGTGTTGCTAAATTTTTTCAAAAAAAAGCGGGTTGGAAATTTGGCTGACTAAAAAATTAGTTGTAAGTTTGCGGTGTCAACTAATTTTTACGTTATATGAAAGCCGGACGAAAAAGACAGGTGCTCACCGAGAAGGAGGCGCAGATCATGCAGATGCTCTGGAGCCGCGGACCGATGTTTGTCAGGGAGATGGTGGAAATATACCCTGAGCCGAAACCCCACGTCAACACGGTATCGACCACAGTGCGCATACTTGAGGACAAGGGTTACGTCAGCCACGAGTCGGTGGGCGGATCGCACCGCTACTACGCAGTGGCACGCATGGAGGATTTCCGCGAACGCTCGCTGACTGACTTGGTGCGCAACTATTTCAACAATTCTTACAAGTCGGCGGTATCGGCTCTGGTAGAGGACGAGAAAATCTCCGTCGAGGAGCTCCGCGAGATAATAGACCTCATCGAACGCAAACAAAACACCTGAAGCCATGGGCACACTTTTCTCCTACTCCATCTATTCTGCCATCATCATGGCTATGCTCTATCTGACCTACAAGTGGGTGCTCGCGGGCGAGAACCAGCATCGCGCCAACCGTGCCATCCTGCTCTCCATCTACGCTGTGTCAATGGGCACATACCCGATGATGGTGTGGATCCGCTCGCTGATGGCTCATACGTCCGATACTGCCGTAGCCGCTACCGTAGACATAGAGCTGCCCATAATAACAGCTGCTGATGTAACCGACAGCCCTGTAGCGAATATTTTTCTCTGTATATATCTCGTCGGGATGCTGGCTGTGGCAATACACACGGTCATCACATGGCTGCGACTCGCCAATATCGTGGCGCATGGGCAGCATGTGACCATCGGCAGATACACGCTTGTGCTGACCGACCGCAAGGACATCGCTCCGTTCAGCTGGCGACGATACATCGTAATGAACGAGACCGACTATACCGAGAGCGGCAATCTGATCCTATGCCATGAGACGCGCCACCTCGACCTCCATCACCCCATAGACCTCATGGTGGCGCAGATAGCCGCCATCATAGAGTGGTGGAACCCCGCCGCATGGCTCATGCGCGAGGAACTGAAGACTGTGCACGAATACCAGGCTGACAGCTGTGTGCTCGCCGCTGGTGTCAATGCGCGTGACTACCAGATGTTATTGATAAAAAAAGCTGTTGGCGCGAGATTCCCGTCACTTGCCAACAGCCTCAATCATAGTAAACTTAAAAAACGTATCACCATGATGTACAATCAAAAAAGGTCGGCGAAGCGTCGCATGCGCGCCCTCGCCCTGCTGCCCGCTCTCGGAGCAGCCGTGTTAACAGCCAATCTGCCCGCAGTGGCATCGGTCATGTCCGAAGCATCCGCTGCCGAGCTGTTCAGCCAGTCAGCCGAGCCGACGGCTCCTGCCAACAAAGTTACAAAAACTTCCGCAAACCCGGCAGATGACAGCAAAGTTTATGATGTCGTAGAGCAGATGCCCGAATTTCCAGGAGGCATGAAAGCAATGCTTGACTACCTCGGTGCCAATCTCAAATACCCTGCCGGACAAGAATGCGCACAAGGTCGTGTGGTGGTGAAGTTCGTAATCAACAAGGACGGCTCCGTAGGCGACACCGAAATTATTAAGTCGCTCGGCGAGGCGTTTGATGCCGAGGCTGTGCGCGTCGTCAAATCAATGCCCCGCTTCACTCCCGGGATGCTCAACGGCAAACCTGTAGCAGTCTACTACGTCCTCCCCGTCAATTTCAAAGCAAGTGAACCAGTCCAGGATGCACCCAAGCAGCCTGGCAGCAAGAAAATCACCATCAGATATAATGAAAACGCCTCTGATGCCCCTGCCAACTCGTCCATGGCTGATGCAATAATCAAAATCAACGGCGAAGAGATACCATACGATCAGCTCAAGTCCATACCCTCCTCATCCATCGCATCGATGCAGATAGACAAGAGCGGTGACCGCCCCGTCATCCTCATCACCACCAAGTAACATACTGACCTTATAGCAATAGCCCATGCCGCGGCATGCCCTCCCCGTAGGGACATGCCACGGCATGTCTGCATTAAGATTGACCAAATATGGGCCCATAGACGTAGGGATGGGGATGGAAGGATTTCGCGGCAGAGCTGCGAAGGGAGCAGTAGCCACATGCAAGCAGACCGTCAGGTCTGCGCAGCTTGTGGTAGGCTGATTGCCCACGAAATCCGGCGGCGTTAGCTGCCGGGGCTGATGCATGCGTTTGCCCCGGCAGCGACGCCGCCGGTTTTCCCTGCAATCCGTTTTCCACAAGCTGCACAAGCCTAAAGGCTTGCTTGCATGTGGCTACTGCTCCCCTCGCGGTTAACACCGCGAGCCTTAATTCACCAGCATTGCGGCATGTCCCTATGACGTGCGTGATTCAGGGATTATAGAGGTCGTGGTTATAGAAATTGAGGATTTCCACGGTATGGGCTGCAAGTTCTGCCCCTGGACCTTCGGGGTCAAGCTCGGCAGCGGCATTGTAGTCGCCGAGCGCACCGCGCATGTCGCCGCGCTTCCATCGCAGCCGTCCGCGCTCCACCAACGCCGCAGCCCGTTCAGAGGCAGCTACACCGTGATCGTCAATCACCAAAGTCAGTTCGTTTTCATCCATAGTAGTATCCATTTTAGCATAGGAACGCGGAGGTGACGCATCAGCTGGTGTGCCACAACCTCTCCGAGGTTGATCGGAGGGAGGAGCACCTCTGACCCCATGAACGTTCGCTGACGCTCCCGTGCATGGGGTTTCGCACAGCTGGCACGTCGGAGACGTGCCTATACAGCCGCTCCGCTTATTAATGCTATTCACTTAAGGCGGATATCGCATAGACGTAGGGACGCGGCGTGCCGCGTCATCGTATCAGGCGGTGTTTATTGCGTTTGATGACGCGGCACGCCGCGTCCCTACACGAAAGGCAAAGCGTTAAGTAGACGGCAATTGCTTCGCGTCCTATGCCACAAAGATACGAACTTTTGCCTGTTAATTGTGCTGCTTATAACGGCAAAGAAAAATGTCCGTTATGATACGCGGGACTGGGCTGCGTGGATGCGGACATGCCACGGCATGTCCCTACAACCCCTACTGCTGGGCGTAGGAGAGGACGGTGGGGCTTTGGATGTCGACGCCGAACTCGCGGGCGCGGGCCATGATGGCTCTGGCGAGCTTGGGTTTGAGGTCTTCGGGGCAATAGCGGAAATAGGCTTCGGCGGCACGAACGTGTGCTGCATCGGGCATGGGGTATTCGCGACGCTCGGGGAGTCCGAACACTGAGTCGGGCAGCTCTTTCTTCTCTTCGTATGACAATCTGTCGTCCATGATAAGATAATTTAAGATTAAACTATATACTTGACATGTAGGTTATAAATCTACAACAACACAGTGTCCCACATAGTTTTTTTATCTATATTTGTAACACCTATAATCTATCTGATGCTCACGATATGAAACACATCCGTCCGTTCATCCTCATTATACGTCCACAGCAGTGGGTCAAAAATCTGTTTGTGTTCCTGCCGATGTTTTTCGGCGGGATGATGCTTGACGGCAGCACATGGCTGAGCGCACTGTGGACGTTCCTGGCGTTCTCGCTGATGGCAAGCGCGGTCTACTGCTTCAATGACGTGCGCGATGCCGAGGCTGACCGCAACCATCCGCGCAAACGGATGCGTCAGGTTGCAGCCGGCAACATCTCTCCTATGCAGGCACTTGCGCTGATGGCGATTCTCGGTCTGATATCATTGGCGATAGCCACCCAATTGCTGCCACGCCACTGGATGATGGTCGGAGGGGTGCTTATATTGTATTTCGTGCTCAATATCGCTTACTCGCTCGGACTGAAAAGGATAGCCATCGTGGATGTGATGATCATAGCCTTCGGATTCGTGCTCCGCGTGGTGGCTGGCGGCATTGCATGCGGCATATCACTGTCGCCATGGATCGTGGTGATGACATTTCTGCTGACGCTGTTTCTGGCATTTGCCAAGCGCAGGGACGATGTGGTCATACGCCTCGACACCGGGGTTGTAACGCGCCAGAGCACCATCGCATATACGCTACCGTTTCTCAACCAGGTGTTGGGGCTGCTGGCAGCGGTGACCATGGTAGGTTACATCCTCTACACCCTCTCGCCGGAGGTGGAAGCCCGCATAGGGAGCACGTATGTGTACACGACATCGATATGGGTACTTGCCGGGATACTTCGCTACATGCAGACGGTCATTGCCGGCAATCATGGAGGCCACCCCGAACGCGACATGCTGCATGACCCGTTTCTGATGACGTGTGTCATCGGTTGGCTGGTCAATTTCGGGGTGTTGCTCTACGCGTGACGTGTCAAACATCGCCTGATACGATGACGCGGCACGCCGCGTCCCTACACATTTAGGAAACAATATGTAATAAACTACCGACACCCACAGCTATCGGTGTTGTGGGTGTCGGTCTTGTTTGTGTGGTGGCTCGGGGTTTCCGAGGCGGACGGATGCCGCTTCTGTGCGGCATCACCTCCGTTGATGGGGGTTATTCCTGTTCGATTCGATTCTTGGTTTTGGCTTTGGTCTTGGAGGCTGAGGAGCCCATGTCTTTTTCTTCCTGAAGGTCTATCTCGTTGCGCTTGGAGTCAAGCACACGGTATTGGAGATATGCGAGGCTCTGGTCAGGGAGAACCTTGAATTTTGCCCCGAGTTCCATGCGCCAACGGCGGTACATGGATATGAGGCCTTTTTTGATATATGCATCCACATAGGGATGGACGTACATGACGAAATCCTTGACTTTCAGCGTCTCTACGAGATATTGGAGACGCTCATGGAGGGTATCGGTGAAGAGCAGCGACGGCTGGACTTCGCCATTGCCATAGCATGAGGGACACGCCTCGGTGGTGACGATGTCAAGCGCGGGGCGGACACGCTGGCGCGTGATCTGCATCAATCCGAACTTGCTCAGAGGCAGGATGTTGTGGCGGGCACGGTCATTCTGCATGATCTCGCGCATGTGGTCATAGAGCTTCTGGCGGTGCTCAGCCTTAGCCATGTCTATGAAGTCGATGACTATGATGCCTCCCATATCGCGCAGACGGAGCTGACGGGCTATTTCGTCAGCGGCACGCATGTTGACTTCGAGCGCGTTGGTCTCCTGGTCGTTAGCCGCCTTGGAGCGGTTGCCGGAGTTTACGTCGATGACATGCAGAGCCTCGGTGTGCTCGATAATGAGATATGCACCGCTCTTGAACGAGACGGTCTTGCCAAATGACGACTTGATCTGGCGCGTGATGCTGTACTTGTCAAATATAGGCTCCTGCCCCTCGTAGAGGCTGACAATCTCGCGACGGTCGGGTGCTATCAGATTGACATACTTGGCTATCTGCGCGAATACATCAGGGTCGTTGACACGGATGGCTTCGAACTCGGGGCTGAAGATGTCACGGAGCACACTGACTATGCGCCCCTCCTCTTCAAACACCATGGCGGGGGCAGTGACTTTCTGGGCACGCGCCACAGTCTCTTCCCAGTATCCGAGCAGGGTCTTGAGCTCGTGGTTGAGCTCTGCCACGCGCTTGCCCTCAGCCGATGTGCGTATGATTACGCCGAAATTCTTGGGCTTGATGCTCTCTACGAGCTGGCGCAGGCGCAGTTTTTCGCCCGTGGTCTTGATCTTCTGCGACACCGAAATCTTGTCGCCGAAGGGTATAAGGACGAGATAACGTCCTGTGAATGTTATTTCTGTGGTCAGTCGCGGGCCCTTGGACGAGATCGGTTCTTTGACGATCTGCACCAACAGCTGCTGCCCGGGCTGCACCTGGTCTGAAATGGTCCCGTGTTTGTCAATATCCGGGAGCATCTTCATCTTTGACACCTGAGGCACCTTCTTGGTGTCCTCAAGCATGTTCTTTACAAATTCCGCGTAGGTGGAGTAACGCGGACCAAGATCGAGATAGTGGAGAAATGCGTCCTTCTCGTAACCCACATTGACGAAGGCGGCATTGAGTCCGGGCATGATCTTCTTGACCTTAGCCAGATAAATGTCGCCCACAGCATAAGCCAGCCCACGGGCTTCCTTCTGCAAGGAAACCAGACGCCCTTCCTCGGTCTGCGCTATGGAGACCTCCTTGGGCTGAACGTCGACTATGAGTTCGCTTCGCATCGGTTCTGATCTATGGGTTGGGGTTAAAATGTAGTGGTTACAAGGGGGGATTAAATGCAACGGAGAACAAACCGTCGGTCACCACCATTGACCTCGCTGTCGGTGGATACCCTCCTGTCTGTTCTCTGTTTCTCTCATAAAGCCTGCACGGTGGCTGGCTGAATCCGAGAAATTAATGCTGTTGCTGGTGTTTAGGCTCTCTATGCTTCATGTGTGTCACAAGAGAGGGTATTGCCTAAACCTTACTTTTTCTTGTGACGATTCTTACGCAGGCGTTTTTTACGCTTGTGTGTGGCCATCTTGTGGCCTTTTCTTTTCTTTCCGCTTGGCATGATTAGCAGTGATTTATAAAAAGGGTTATATAAAAGTGTTTCTTGTCTCGTATATGATTATTTCACCTCTTCCATGAACACCTTGGCGGGCTTGAATGCCGGAATCTTGTGCTCGGGGATGATGATGGTGGTATTCTTGGATATGTTGCGCGCGGTCTTTTCAGAGCGCGTCTTGACGATGAAGCTGCCGAATCCGCGAAGGTAAACGTTTTCGCCGTTTGCAAGCGATTCCTTTACCACGTCCATGAATTTCTCGACGGTGTCGAGGACGCTGGCACGATCAATGCCTGTAGACCTTGCGATTTCGTTGACGATTTCTGCTTTAGTCATTGTGTGTGATGTAACTTGTTGTTTATGTTGAATTGAATGCAGGTGCAAATATCGCACTTTTTTTTCAATCTCCCGATAACGGCAAGCAAAAAAAATTCATAAAATGCTATTATTGGTCATTTTGCGCCTCCGCCATAGGCTGCGACAAGGCTCTCAGCCACTGCCCTCGCCTCGGTGTTGGTAGCCACCAGCTGGCTGTAGTCAGGAGAGGCGATGAACCCGATGCGGGCTATGGTCTCCTCGATCAGCGGATGTATGTCGACAAACCTCAGCCGCCCTGCCAGAAACGCAGCGACTGCCACCTCGTTGGCTGCATTGACCACACAAGCCATGTTGCCGCCGCGCTCCAGGCTGCGATGAGCCAGGGTCAGACATGGGAACCGCCCGGTGTCGGGACGCTCGAATGTCATTGAGGCGTATTGCTCCAAGGTGAGCCGTCCGGGCAGATACATGCGCTCGGTCTCGCCCAAGGCATAACTGATAGGCAGACGCATATCGGGCACTCCGAGCTGGGCTTTGACTCCGCCGTCGACAAACTCCACCATCGAGTGCACTATGCTCTGCGGGTGCACGAGTGCAACTATCCGCTCGGGTGCGATACCGAAAAGCCAGTGAGCCTCGATTATCTCAAACGCCTTGTTGAGCATAGTGGCTGAGTCAATGGTAATCTTCGCGCCCATGCTCCAATTAGGGTGGCGCAGGGCATCCTCGACGGTCACAGCCGACAGCTTATCAGCCGAAAAAGTGCGGAACGGACCACCCGAAGCCGTGATGATGAGCCGCTCGACTGCACTGACATCTTCGCCCCTGAGACATTGGTATATGGCGGAGTGCTCGCTGTCTACAGGATACACCTTGGATGTCGACTGGCTGAGCAGCCCTGTGATAAGCTCCCCTGCCACGACGAGCGTCTCCTTGTTTGCCAAGGCTATATCTTTGCCTGACTTTATGGCACGGATGGTGGGTGCCAGACCGCTATAGCCTACAGTAGCCGTAACCACCATGGAGAAATCCTCGCGATCCATGGCTTCGGCAAGAGCCGTCGCACCTGCCGCGGTCTCTATGCCGAGCGGTTGCAACGCGTCACGCAGACGCGGGTAGAGGCTTTCGTCAGCGATTATGGCAATTGACGGACGGAACTCGCGTGCCTGGGCTATGAGGTCGTCAACGCGCCGCCCTGCCGAGAGCAGCTTCACAGCGAAACGGTCGGGATGCCGTCGTACGATGTCAAGAGTCTGGGTACCAATAGACCCCGTACTGCCCAATACAGCTATATTTTTCATGATGAAGCAAGATTATGACACAAATTTAGCGGTTTTATAGGAAATATCAACCATCCGCAGCCTCACCATGAGCAAAAGGAGTAAGAAATACCCACACCGATGGCTGGTTGCACCCCTCGCGGAGTGACGGCGCATCCGGCAAACACGCCGAGATGCCAACGCTTGCCATCTTTCACCGGAAGCCGATCTGACGGCGTGAAGCCATAAGCATCCGCCTGCACCGCGGCTGCCGACAGGCGGTAGACAGCGATGGAATCAAGCACCGGGTCTACGCCGCTGACCCAAGCCTTGTAATCCTCCCCCTCATACACCCGCTGCACGTAGCCGCCAGCCGTATCCACCGTGGTTGCACGACATCCAGCTGTAGGGCTGCACCCTGGTGCAGCCGATACCTGTGGGCTGCCTGACTGCATGTTGGCGGATGCACCAGGGTGCATCCCTACATTTTTGGACGATGCATTATTTCTCTTTGCAATCTTCCGTTGCCGGGTCATCTGGGGCACAGTCACCACTACGGTGTCATGCCTGACTGTCAGGACAGTACGCACCTGACCCGTCTGCGGTCGTGCCCTGTGACGTGACAGTCCGCCAGACAGAGCAATTCCCGCCAGCATACCTAATCCAAAACAGAATATCTTCTTTTTCATTTTTCAGGATCCACACTAAATTTGAGGGTTTTGCCTTGCGACAACGCGGCACGACAAGCACCAAAGCCGTTCATGTAACGAAGAAATCACATGGATGTAGGGACGCGGCGTGCCGCGTCATCGTATCAGACGATGGGTATTGCGGTCGATGACGCGGCACGCCGCGTCCCTACAAGAAGACAAATCGTTACACGAACAGCATTGTGGCATGTCCCCACACAAAAACATTATATAATCACAAATCGGCATACTCCTTCATGGCATCAAAACTTGGACACGCTTTCCGTGCCAGATTGCGGTGACCGACGATGCGGGCTGACGGATACAGCCGCTTCAGACGCGCCAGCAGTTCGCGCAGACTGCGCTTCTGCGCCTCGGTGCGGTTGTCGAGCGGAGGCAAGTCGCGTCGGGTGGCATCCACACCTCCTATATATGCCACATGGATGGAAGTGGCGTTGTGGCCTTTGACACCGTTGGCTATGTCCCAGTCAGGCACCACCTGCGCGATGAAACCTGACGGCTCCACTATATAATGGTAGCCAGGAGTGCTCCACCCCAAGCCTCCCCGCCGACGCGGCAATGTATGGTAACGGACTATGTCGGAAGCGCGCTGGGTCTGCGCTCCTGCGGTGCAATGCACCACGATAAGTGTGATATTTCTCATATTTACAGATGTTTTATGGGGTTATATCCGCAAAGTAACCGCCCGCAAGCCTCGCCAACATGCGAGAATATCACTACACGCATCAATACGCCCCAATCCATTAACAAAATTTAAGTCTCAAAAACCGATTTTCATAAATATTTCCCTTACATTTGATGTCAGCAAACGCACGTTTGCCATACCTGAAAAACCTTACACACAACACATTCATATTTAATACCTTAAAGAATATGGATATAAATAATATCATGAGCGCCCTTGAGGCGAAACACCCTGGCGAAAAAGAATATCTCCAGGCAGTCAAAGAAGTGTTGATGTGCGTGCAGGATGTCTACAACGAGCATCCCGAGTTTGAAAAAGCACGCATCATCGAACGCATGGTAGAGCCCGACCGCATCATCACCTTCCGCGTGACATGGGTCGACGACAAGGGCGAGGTGCAGACCAACCTCGGCTACCGCGTACAGTTCAACAAGGCGATAGGTCCATACAAAGGCGGCATCCGTTTCCATGCTTCGGTCAACCTCTCCATCCTCAAATTCCTCGGATTCGAACAGACATTTAAAAACGCCCTTACCACACTCCCCATGGGCGGAGGCAAAGGCGGCTCTGACTTCTCGCCACGCGGCAAGAGCGAGGCTGAGATCATGCGCTTCTGCCAGGCGTTCATACTCCAGCTCTGGAAAAACCTCGGACCTGACCGCGATGTACCTGCCGGTGACATCGGCGTAGGCGGACGCGAAGTGGGTTACATGTTCGGCATGTATAAGCAGCTCGTCGACCGCCACGACGGCGCATTTACCGGCAAGGGTCTCGACTTCGGAGGCTCGCTGATACGCCCTGAAGCCACTGGCTACGGCGCTCTCTACTTCGTCCAGAGCATGCTCGCCAAGAAGGGCGATGACATCAAGGGCAAGGTGATAGCCATATCGGGCTTCGGCAACGTGGCTTGGGGCGCAGCCAAGAAAGCCACTGAGTTAGGAGCGAAAGTGGTCACCATCTCCGGTCCTGACGGATACATCTACGACCCCGACGGACTTGATGCAGAGAAAATCGACTATATGCTCTATCTCCGCGCCACAGGTGACGATATCGTAGAGCCGTATGCCGAGAAATTCCCCGGCGCGAAATTCTTCCCGGGCAAGAAGCCTTGGGAGCAGAAGGTCGACATCGCCCTCCCCTGCGCCACCCAGAACGAGCTTGACGGCAACGATGCCCGCCAGCTCGTGGACAATGGCGTGCTGATGGTGGCTGAAGTCTCCAACATGGGTTGCACACCCGAAGCTATCGACACGTTCATCGCCAGCCACACCACCTATGCGCCCGGCAAGGCTGTCAACGCTGGCGGCGTAGCCACATCAGGCCTCGAGATGAGCCAGAACGCCATGCACCTGCAGTGGTCGGCAGAAGAGGTGGATCAGAAGCTCCACTTCATCATGAAGTCAATCCACGAGCAGTGCGTCAAGTACGGCACCGAGCCCGACGGCTACATCAACTACATGAAAGGGGCAAATATCGCTGGCTTCATGAAAGTCGCCAACGCCATGATGGGACAAGGAATCATCTAAAACCTCGACGTTTCTCTAACCTAAAAATATCACTATACGACAAGCAGCCTTGGGCACCGCGCCTCTCCACGCCGAGAGACACGGTGCCCATCGCATAATATATCATTATTGCACCGTAACGAGAAATAGCTTAATTTTGCAGGGTCATGGAAGCAAGCATTTCGGTCATAATCCCTGTCTATAACAACCAGCGGTATCTGTCGCAATGCCTCGACAGCGTACTGACAGGACAAGAGGATGTCATCAAGGAGATAATCGTGGTCGACGACGGAAGCACGGACGACACACCTGTCATAGCCCGTGCTTACGCTGAATCTGACCCGCGCATAAAAGTCATCTCTCAGCAAAACCGCTGCTGCGGCGGCGCACGCAACACAGGCATTGATGCAAGCACCGGTGAATATATCGCGTTTGTCGATGCAGACGACACTCTGATGCCCGGGGCACTCCCCCACCTGCTGAGCCTGATGGGTCCGTCGGTCGACATAGCCATCGGCAGATACTTCCGCGATGCCGCCATGGTGCCCCACTATGCTGCCGACCGTTCGGAGCGTCACACCATCATCGGCGCCGAACTCGCCAACAAAATCATGCTCTACCGCACGGGGTTCATCTCCTCGCCGTGGGGGCGGCTCTACCGACGCAGTGCCATCGGTGACATCCGATTCAAGGAAAACCTCTACTACGAGGATCTGGACTTCAACTACCGCCTGTTCCATCGCGTCAACCAGGTAGCGCTCACCCACCGCACTCTCTACCTCTACCGCCGCAACCCCGACAGCGCGATGAGCCTTTGGGACGAAAAACGTCTTGACGTGCTACGCGTCACAGAGTGGATAGAGGCTGACGCTGACTCACGCAACAATCCCTCCCTACTCGCCGCCGCCCGCGACCGCCGCCTGAGCGCGTGCTTCAACATGTACGCCCTCTGCTGCGCCCACCAACGTCACACCATGGCAAACCTCTGCTGGAGCGAAATCAAGCGTCTGCGCCGTGCCACTCTCGCCAACGGCTCAGTACGCTGGCGTAACCGCGCCGCCGCCGCCGCCAGCTACCTCGGCCCCGCCCTCCTCCGCCTCCTCGGCAAAGCCTTCTACCGCCACGGCTGAAACCGCGGAACTGATATTTCCCAACGTGTAGGGACATGCCGCGGCATGTCCGCTTGCAGCATAGAAGATAGATGCGGACATGCCACGGCATGTCCCTACAAATCCAATCAACATTTTTAGCGTCTGCCCGATGATTGAACATAGTTTCTAAAAATCTTTTCTGGTGATTTTTTTTGCTCGAAAGTTGGATAATTCAACCAAAAAGCATATCTTTGTGTTATCAAGATAAACGCCACATCAAAGTAGATTGGGAAACTCATCAAATTTTTCTGAAATACCGAGACACAGCGTAACCGCCCAATGGCGGGCCTCACCCGCAAGGGTTGGCTTCCGGGCCACGGAGGATTACAAAGGACGGCGAGCACTCAAATCCTGTCATTCGGAGTTTCATCGCATCCTTTGGTGTGGTAGCTACACAGAGGGCACCAGGCTGACATCAGCCCCGGTGCCCTCTCGCTGCATCTACGCATCCTGACTTTGAAAGCGCATGGACGTAGTGACGCGGCATGCCGCGTCACTACTGTCTTACCTGAAATATCGGCTGTAGGGACATGCCGCGGCATGTCCGCGCCACACAATGCACCAACACGACCTCGTAATTTCTTCAGAAGAAACCCATAGTTATTGTACAATAACCCCCTATTATTGTACAATAACCCCTCATTATTGCACAATAACCCTACATTTCCTCGGAAGAAAGTACACAAAGAAAAGGAAATAAAAAGAAAGAAAACAAAACATCATCTGACGATGATGGTAGACAGCCGCCACCGACATCACAGAGATTTTGCAAAAAGCCGCATGACTGCGAGCGGACATGCCGTGGCATGTCCCTACATCCACGCTATCACGAGACATCGATGCGCGCCTGGGACATCTCGGCGTATTCATCCCAATCGGGGTCGTTTTCGGTATAGACGGTCAGAGAGAGCAGCGGCAGGTCGGCAAGGGCTTCGTTGAGTTTGCGTCCGAAGATGTGGACGCTGAGAGTGTAGAATATCCAGTCGCGGCGGTCATCGCCGGTGTAGATGCCGGTCATCACAGCCACAGGGTCTTTGCGCAACGTTTCGGCAAGGCGGTCGGTGACAGCCTCCATCATAGCCGCATCATCGGCTCCGGGCATGCCTGAAGCATCGCCGTCATACTTCCAGCTCACCTCCACGCGGATGTTGAAGCGCGGATTGTCACGAAACTTGTCTACATCATCGCGACCGGTCACCATGATCAGGCGGCCAGACTCGCTCTCGGTGGGGGCAGTCCACCATTCGCCGGGCATATCGTTCATATCGTAAGTCAGATTTATCTTTATCAGGATGCTAAGGTAGCGAATTTTTTGTGATTTAGTGATGTTTTCGCTGAGCGTAATTGACAAAAAATCACTACCTTTGCACCGCATCGTGCGGCAGTGTACACACAGCCCCGCTGCACTTCAATTTAATTAACCCTGTTTTATTAACTTTTAAATGACTGAAGAAGTAAAAAATTCTCCAATCGAAGACTTCGACTGGGATGCCTTTGAAAAGGGCGAAACCCAGGGAGAAAAATCACGCGAAGAGCTCACCCGCACCTATGACGAGAGCCTCAACACCGTCAAGGACAAGGATGTAATCGAAGGTACCATCATCGCCCTCAACAAGCGCGAGGCTGTGGTTAACATCGGCTACAAGAGCGACGGCATCATCCCCATCAGCGAATTCCGCTACAATCCCGACCTCAAGATCGGCGACACTGTAGAAGTGTTCATCGAGAACCAGGAAGACAAGAAGGGTCAACTCATCCTTTCTCACCGCAAAGCCCGCGCAGCCCGTGCATGGGAGCGTATCAACGAGGCTCTCGAGAAGGACGAAATCATCAAGGGCTTCATCAAGTGCCGCACCAAAGGCGGCATGATCGTTGACGTGCTCGGCATAGAGGCATTCCTCCCCGGCAGCCAGATCGACGTCAAGCCCATCCGTGACTATGACATGTTTGTAGGCAAGACCATGGAGTTCAAGGTTGTCAAGATCAACTCTGAGTTCCGCAACGTGGTCGTAAGCCACAAGGCTCTCATCGAGGCAGAGCTCGAGCAGCAGAAGCGCGAGATCATCTCCAAGCTCGAGAAGGGCCAGGTACTCGAGGGTACCGTCAAGAACATCACCACCTACGGCGTATTCATCGACCTTGGCGGTGTTGACGGTCTCATCCATATCACTGACCTCAGCTGGGGCCGCGTAAGCCATCCCGAAGAAGTCGTTCAGCTCGACCAGAAGCTCAACGTCGTAATCCTTGACTTCGACGACGAGAAGAAGCGTATCGCTCTCGGTCTCAAGCAGCTCCAGCCCCATCCCTGGAACGCCCTTGACGAAAACCTCAAGGTCGGCGACAAGGTTAAGGGTCGCGTAGTTGTTATGGCTGACTACGGTGCATTCGTAGAAATCGCACCCGGTGTCGAAGGCCTTATCCACGTGAGCGAAATGTCATGGAGCCAGCACCTCCGCTCTGCCAACGACTTCATGAAGGTCGGCGACGAGGTTGAGGCTGTCATCCTGACACTTGACCGCGAGGACCGCAAGATGAGCCTCGGCATCAAGCAGCTCAAGAAAGATCCTTGGGAAGACATCGAAGTTCGCTACCCCGTAGGCAGCAAGCACACTGCCCGCGTGCGCAACTTCACCAACTTCGGCGTGTTCGTTGAAATCGAAGAGGGCGTAGACGGCCTCATCCACATCAGCGACCTCAGCTGGACCAAGAAGATCAAGCACCCCAGCGAATTTACCCAGATCGGTGCCGACATCGACGTTCAGGTACTTGAAATCGACAAGGACAACCGCCGTCTGTCACTCGGCCACAAGCAGCTCGAGGAGAACCCCTGGGATGTATTCGAGACCATCTTCACCGTCGGCTCTGTACACGAGGGCACCATCGTAGAGATGGTAGAGAAGGGCGCAGTCATCGCACTCCCCTACGGCGTTGAAGGCTTCGCTACTCCCAAGCACCTCCAGAAGGAGGACGGCTCACAGGCCAAGCTCGACGAGAAGCTCGACTTCAAGGTAATCGAATTCAACAAGGACAGCAAGCGCATCATCCTCAGCCACAGCCGCATCTTCGAAGACGAGCAGCGCGCTGAGCGTGGCGAACAGCGCCGTCAGAAGCGTGCTGCAGCTCCCCGCGCAAAGCGTGAGGAAGAGGCTCCCGCTCTCAACGCACCCCTTGAAAAGACTACCCTCGGTGACCTCGAGGCTCTCGCAGCCCTCAAGGAGAAACTCGAAGGCAAGTAATCATAACTTACGATACTCCCTGTCAGGGGCGACGCATCATTGCGCCGCCCCTGACTCATTTATAAGATTTATAATTCTTATAAGACTTATAAGATTTATAAGACTTACCAAAAATCGCTATATTTGCATAAGTGATTGACCAGAATACATTCGGCACCCGCAGGGTCATGTACAAGACCTTCGGATGCAAACTCAATTTCGCCGAAACCAGTTCCGTGGGGCGTCTGCTTGCGGACAGGGGCTTCGTGCGCGCCATCGACGGCGACACTCCTGACATCATCGTAGTCAACACTTGCAGCGTCACCGAACTGGCTGACCGCAAGTGCCGTCAAGCCATCCGCAGCCTCGTGCGCCGATATCCTGATGCAACCATACTCGTGACGGGATGCTACGCCCAGCTAAAGCCCGGGGAAGTAGCAGACATCCCCGGTGTCGACATCGTAATCGGCACAAATGCCAAGGCTCGTCTCGCCGAATATATAGACCGGTGGGATGCGGAGCATACCGCCATCCGCGACGTAGTGCCGTCAAAGGAGCTGCGCGAATTTGTCCCTGCATGTTCCGCCGATGACCGCACACGCCACTTCCTCAAGGTGCAGGACGGCTGCGACTACTATTGCAGCTACTGCACCATCCCCATGGCTCGCGGACGCAGCCGGTCGGGCACCATCGACTCCCTCGTGGCTCAGGCTGCTAAAGTGGCAGAGGAGGGAGGCAAGGAGATAGTGCTCACCGGGGTCAACATAGGCGACTTCGGCAAAGGGCGCACCGACCGCCTGATTGACCTCATCCGCGAGCTTGACAAGGTGGACGGCATAGAGCGTTACCGCATATCATCCATTGAGCCTGATCTGCTCACCGACGAAATCATCCGCTTCGTGGCTGGCTCCCGACGGTTCATGCCCCACTTCCACACCCCGCTCCAATGCGGATCTGACGCTGTGCTCAAGCTGATGCGCCGCCACTATGACAGCAGCCTGTTTGCCGACAAGGTGCGAGCAATACGAGAGGCGATGCCCGATGCATTCATCGGTGTCGACCTGATTGTTGGTGCACGAGGGGAGACTGCCGAAGAGTTTGAAGTGTCACGGAGATTCATAGAAGGTCTTGACATATCAAGGCTTCACGTGTTCCCCTACAGTGAACGCCCCGGCACACGCGCTCTCCAGCTCGGCGGCGCGGTAAGCCAAGCCGACAAGCAGCGCAGAGCCGCAGTGATGCTCCGCATGAGCGAGGAAAAGCTCAATGCTTTTGCTTCCCGTTTTATCGGCGCAGTGCGTCCAGTGCTTGTAGAGCATGCCCGTTCCGACGGCAAGATGCTCGGACTGACCGACAACTACCTGCGCGTCGAGATACCGCGTGACGACTCGCTCGCCAACACCGTAGTCCCGGTGGGGCTTGCATCCATCGAAGGGATGGACGAGGGCGAGTGCATCATCAGAGGGGAGGTGGCACGATGACACTCATGCCGCCGCTCGGCATACTCTACCGCATCAGCGACCTGCTCGCTCCTATCGTCTACCACGTGGTCAGATACCGCCGCAAGCTCGTGCGCAGAAATCTCTCGGAGTCATTTCCCGACAAGTCATCCAAGGAAATCAGACGGATAGAGCAACAGTTTTACCGAAACTTCACCGACAACTTCATCGAGTCCATCAAACTCCTCGGCATCAGCGACAGCGAGATGCGCCGCCGCGTGGTATTCGAGGGGATGGACCGTGTCAACGAATACTTCGACCAAGGGAAAACCATCATAGCATATTTCGCCCACACCGCCAACTGGGAGTGGGCACCATCAATCACCCTCTGGACTGACAAGAAATTGGACGAGGAGGTGGCATTCGCCCAGGTCTACCGTCCTCTGCGCAACAAGCGTTTCGACCGCCTGTTTCTGCGTCTGCGCAGCCGCTTCGGCAGCCACAGTTTCAAGAAAGCCACCGTCATGCGCGACATCATCAGGCTGCGGCGTGACGGCATGCCCTCCATCACCGGGTTTATGAGCGACCAGAAGCCGAGCCACGGCGACCCGGGGCACATAACCACTCTGCTCAACCACCCCACGGCGATGATTTCGGGCACCGAACAGCTTGCCCGCCGTCTCGGAGCGGCTGTGGTCTACATGGACATGGTGCGCACCAGCCGAGGGCACTACCGCGTACGCATCATCGACATGACTCCCGACGCCTCGCAGACCCAGCCCGGCGAACTGACCGAACGATACACATCACTGCTCCAGCAGACCATCGAGGCAGACCCATCTGGATGGCTCTGGAGCCACAACCGCTGGAAATTTCCGGTGACACTTCCATCGAAATGAAACCTGTAGCAGTCATAATACTCAACTGGAACGGCGCGGAGCTGATGCGCCGCTATCTGCCGAGCGTGGTGCGGCATACGCCCACGGAGATAGCCGACATCGTGGTGGCTGACAACGGCAGCACCGATGATTCGCTGCAACTGCTCGCTGAGGAGTTCCCGTCGGTCAAGGTGCTCCGATTTGACAAAAACCTCGGATATGCCGAAGGCTACAACGAGGCGATACGCCGCGCCGGAAGCCGCTACACTGTGCTGCTCAACAGCGATGTGGAGGTCAAGGACGACTGGCTCACCCCTCTCTACCGCTACATGGAGACTCACCCCAATGTCGCAGCCGTGCAGCCCAAGATACTCAGCCTGACCGACCCTACGAAATTTGAATACGCAGGTGCGGCGGGCGGTTTCCTTGATCGAAACGGCTACCCCTACTGCCGCGGCAGACTGTTTGACACCGTGGAGACCGACCATGGACAGTATGACTCCGTAATGGAGATTTTCTGGGCTACGGGAGCTGCGCTGATGGTCAGGATGCAGCTATATCTCGATGCCGGGGGGCTTGACAGCCGCTTCTTCGCCCACATGGAGGAGATAGACCTCTGCTGGAGGCTCAAATCATTGGGCTATGCCATCGCCGCTGTGCCACAGGGCACTGTCTACCATCTCGGGGGAGGCAGTCTGCCAGCTTCATCGCCTCGCAAGACATATCTCAATTTCCGCAACTCGCTGCTGATGCTCTACAAGAATCTGCCACGCAGCGAGCGTCGCGGATTCCTCATACGCCGCCGTCTGCTCGATACCATCGCCTGGGCAAAATTCATGCTCACCTTGGATTTCCGCAACGCCTCTGCCATCATAGGGGCGCACCGCGATTTCCGCCGCATGGCGCGCGAGCATTACCGCGATGTCAAGTCGCCCGAGACAAACTTGCTCCCCTCGCTGCCGTGGGGGCGGCGCAACATCCTCATGGACTACTACCTGCGCGGCACCAGGAAGTTCAGCGACCTTAATTAATGATGCTACCCATTATCAGTCAGACAACATCAAGTCCCGAAGGGACGCATTTATGCTTAACCCTGGATGAGAGGCAGCACAGCTGCCTGAGTCCAGGGAAAGGAGCTATCTTCATGTCTGAGTCCCGAGAGGGACGGAATAATGGTAGCACTTGTGTCATACCACAAATCCATCCCTCCGGGATTACGATGCAGAGGGATGGGACGCTCCACCCCGGACTCAGCGGCTATCGCTTGCTTCATCCGGGGTTAAGCATAAACCCGTCCCTTCGGGACTTCTCAACCCGACGTATTGGCGTATTATACACTTAAGATAGTGGAACTGTACCTCCATGTACATTCCCACATAAAACAATTAATTTCTCTCTTACTATTATGAATGACGGATATTTCCGCGTGGCTGCGGTGGTGCCCCCTGTAGAGGTGGGCGACGTAGAAGCCAATGTCGACGCGATACTCAGTTTCATACCTCGCCTCACTGCCGAAGGCGTGGAGGTGGCAGTGTTTCCTGAGATGTGCATCACGGGCTACACTTGCGCCGACCTTTTTCACGATGGCGTGCTCATTGAAGCGGCTTTCAATGGAGTGAAACGCATCATGGAGGAATCCGAGAAGTGGCGCAAGCTCGCCATCATCGTCGGTTACCCACGCTTCATTGACGGAAAGATGTATAACTGCGCCGGGCTCATCGCAGGTCAAAGCATAACGGAAGTGCGCAAGACCTACATACCCAACTACAACGAGTTCTACGAACGCCGCTGGTGGCGTCCCGCTCCGCAGACCGACACCCTCACCCTCTACAAAATCAACGGTGTCAACATAGGCATAGAAATATGCGAAGACCTGTGGGCACCCATCCCCCCCTCTACGCGCCTCGCCATGGCTGGAGCCGATGTGGTGTTCAACCTCTCGGCAAGCAACGATGTCATAGGCAAATACGACTACTTGTGCTCGCTCATCAAGCAGCAGTCATCACGCTGCCTCTGCGGCTACGTCTACACCAGCGCGGGCTTCGGCGAGTCGTCGACCGACCTGGTGTTTGACGGCAAGGGCATCATCGCCGAAAACGGCCATATCATCGCTGAAAAACAGCGGTGGACCACCGACGAGCGGATGGTGATAGCCGACCTTGACATCTGGGCACTGCGCCACGACCGTCTCCACTACACCACCTTTGGCGACTGTGCCGAGCGTGAACTCCAGGGATGGCAGGTCAAAACCGTCGACATGCGTTCAATCTACAACTTCTTTGTGAAGGATGATGAGAACTTCATCCCCAGATTCCGTCCGGTCAACCCCTACCCCTTCCTGCCGCCTGAGGATGAGAGCGGAGCACAGCGGTGTGAGGAGATACTCAACATCCAGACCGCCGGACTGGCTCGCCGCCTGAGCTTCATCCACGGCAAGAAGCTCGTGGTGGGTATCAGCGGCGGACTTGACAGCACACTGGCTCTGCTCGTGGCTGTCAGGACATTTGACCGCCTCGGACTCGACCGCAAGGGCATCATCGGCGTGACGATGCCAGGATTCGGCACCACAGGGCGCACCCACTCCAATGCGCTGGCTCTGATGGAGCATCTCGGAGTTACATCACTCGAGGTGTCGATTGTCCCGGCTGTGATGCAGCATTTCGCGGACATAGGGCACGACCCCGAGGTGCACGATGTTACATACGAAAATTCGCAGGCACGTGAACGCACCCAGCTATTGATGGATATAGCTAACCGCGAAGGGGCTATAGTGCTCGGCACCGGCGACCTCTCGGAGCTGGCTCTCGGCTGGGCTACATACAACGGTGACCACATGTCGATGTACGGGGTCAACGCCGGTGTGCCCAAGACGCTCGTGAGCCGCCTGGTGCGTCAGGTAGCAGATACTACCGACTGCAAGGCTGTGCGCGATGCTCTCCTCGACATCATCGACACTCCCATCAGCCCCGAACTCATCCCGGCTGACCCGAACGGTGACATCGCCCAGAAGACCGAAGATCTCGTAGGTCCCTACGAACTGCACGACTTCTTCCTCTACAACATGCTCCGTTACGGTCTCGACCCGCACCGCATCTTCGCCATGGCAGTCCAGGCTTTTGACGGCAAGTATGACCGTGAGACGATACTCAAATGGATACGCACATTCTACCGCCGCTTCTTCGCCCAGCAGTTCAAGCGGTCATGTCTGCCCGACGGACCAAAGGTGGGCAGCGTATGCCTCTCGCCGCGCGGCGACTGGCGCATGCCCTCCGATGCCAGTGCACGCCTGTGGCTGGCTGACCTCGACAATCTCGGCTGATATATCAATCCATATAATAAGTCGTATAAATCTTATAAGTCTGATAATTTCTTATAAGATTCATACGACTTATTTGATTTATACGACTTATTTGATTTATAGCACTTAGGCTTCAGTCCGTGTATTCGTCATCGCCTTCGGAGCCTTCGGGGATGTCGGGGACGGCTATGGGGGCTTTGACACCGGGGCGCGTGGGGAGGAAGCCCGGGGCTACAGGCTCGGAATAGTCATCGTCATCGCCATCAAAGATGGTGGGGAGAGATTGTGGCGTGTGGGTGTCGGGGAGGGTCGGCTCGGGGATCTGCGCCTCGGGGGTGGGCGCGTCGGGGGTGGGCGCGTCGGGGGTCGGGGGTGTAAGGGGGATGGCGTCGAATATGCGTTCAAAGGCTTCCTGTTCGGTTTCGGGGGCTTCCTCCGCTTTGGGGGCGGACGTACCACGGTACGTCCCTACAGAGTCAGTCACCGACGTTGTAGGGACATGCCGTGGCATGTCCGCGTCACCATCGGGGGTGTCCGCACCGCCACCGGGGGTGTATGCGTCATACATCTCGGCTGCCGGGGGGTAGTCGGACTGGGCAGGGAGGACGGCTTCATGGGTGAAGTCGATGGCTTGCTCGCCCACTGCCGAGAAGTATTCTTCGAAGGAGCGACCCTCTTTGAGGAGGGTGTTGAAGTTGGCTTCGCTGATGACCACGGGACGCACGTTGGGGGGCAGGCGGAACTTTGACCGCTCCATGGCGGCGCGGTAACGTTCGAGGTCACGTGCATTGGCAAAACCCTTCACTATGGTAACTCCGAGCGGTCCGAAAGTCATCTGCTCGAGGTCGTAGTCACGCACGGCAAAGGTGGAGAAGTTGAATCGTGCCACCTCGTATAGCAACGCTGCGGGATTGACGCGGTCAAGAGGATACAGATATACCATCAGCTGAGGCGCGGAGGGATCAAGGGTGACTTTGAGCGGCGCGTCAAGGTCTACAGTGGTGGTGTCGCCTGTGGATATGAGGCGCGTGTTCCATAGCATGCCGCGCACATTGGTGGCTGACTGGTGGAGCTTGCGCCCCGAAGCCATGCCCTTGAGATAGGCACTCGCCATCGGGGTCAGGTCGGTATCGGGATACTTCTCAAGCAGCTCGCGCAGACGCGCAGTGAATTCCTCCGGCTTGTTCTCGGTGACATAGGTCAGCGCATCGAGGAACATGAACTTGGGCATGATCTTGCTCAGGGGGAAGTCGCGCTGCATGGTGCGGTAGGCTTCCTGTACCTCGCCGTTACGGTTGTCTAAGTAGGCTTGCCATGTCTGCTCGTAGAGTTGTTCCTGGCGTGCGTCCATCGCCTTGAGGTTCTCGAGGTAGTCGGGATTATTCATCGCCTGACCCAGCTGGCTCTCGGGGAACTCTGCGAGTATCAGCTGGCGGTAACGCTCCGCGGCAGCCATGTCGCCGTCATGCACCATCATCAGATAGATGTTATAGTACACGTCAAGGCGGTAGATATTGTCGGGAAAACGCTTCATCAGGTCGTCAAACTCCTCCAAGGCTGCCTGCGAGTCGCCGAGCTTGTCTTTGAGTATGAGACCCATGTTGTAGAGCCCTTCTTGCACTATGTCGGCAGCCTGAGCCTTCTCAAGGTCGGTCTTGGGGATGTCCTTGAGGTAGTACTCGGCGTTTGTGGGGTCGTCGGTGACGGGGAGAGCGTCAGTTTTTGATTCGTCGTCGGTATCGGTCGCGACAGGTCGCGACCCTACGTCATCGTCGGCGTTATCATCTTCTTCTGGTTGGTCGAAGTCTGACATGGAGAAGTCGCTCTTGTTGCGGCGGCGCCAGTTGTCCTCGTTGCGGCGCGCGCCCCAGAGGCGTTGAAACTGCTTCTTGCCCTGCGCTACCGATGTCGGATTGTAGAAATACCACGAATCGTCGGTGTTGATGCGCTGTATGTTTGCCACATTGTCATCAGGCGACACGATGGGCTGGTTAGCCTCCTGCTCGGCGCGTTGAGCCTCGCGCTGTATGCGCTCCTGTTCCTCCTTCTGTCGGTCGACGTATTCGCGCGCCATGCGCTCGCACACTGCCATCTGCTCCTCAGGAGTGAGGGCAGCGAGGGCAAGAAGGGAGTCCTGGAGGTGGACGTTTTGGGCGTAGGTCGACAGCTCGTCAAGCACATCGCTGCGCAGACGTATCGAGTCGAGTCCGGGGAAATCGTCGGGGAGCTGCGGCACCGCCTCGGCTATGCAGGGCTGGGCGAGGTCATAACGGTGCCGGTCAAAGTAGAGGTTGCCGAGGGCGAGGTTAGCCAAAGCCTTGTCATAACCCGAACGTGTGCTCTTGTCGACCGCCAGACGGTAGTTGGCTATCGCCTCGGTGGTGTCGCGGCGGCTCAGATAGAGGTTGCCTATGGCATAATATACCTGGTCGAGATACTCGGCGTTACGGTCATAGCGCACCATGCGGCGCAGAGCCTTGACCTCGGGGGTTATGTCGTCACCCTGATAGACCTCGCTCTGGCGTATGCGGGCATTGAACTGCATGGCATAGTCGGCAGAAGCCGAGCGTCCGGCGCGTCCGAATGCCTTGTATGCCTCCTCCTTGCGCCCCAAGCGAGTCAGTATCTGACCGAGCAGATAGTTGAGGCGCATGCGCTGGTGGGCATCGCTCAGGGAGATAAGCGTCTGCAGGTGTGGCACCGCCTCGGCGTAGCGGTCGGTGCGGATATATAGGTCGGCATAGTCAAAGGCATAGAGACGGCGAAGCGTCTTGCTGACAAGCTGCTCGGGCTTGATGCGCGATATGATCATCTCAGCCTCATACGTCCAGTCATCGGCGAGGTAGGCACGTGCCTGCCAGAGCTTCGCCTCGGTGACCACATCGGGCAGCCACTTGAAGTTCTTCGATATATAGTAAAAAGTGGCAGCCGCGCCGGTGAAGTCGCCGTTATGGTACTGCGACCGACCCATCAGCATCCACGCATTGTGGAGGAAAGGATTGTACTCCGAGCGACGCATCCACTCCTTGTAAGCCTCGTCATATGACTTGCCGGGTTGCTTCTTGGGCTTGCGCTTGATGGAGCGGATCTGGATGGCTTTGGCAGCCTTGTCGATACTGCGCTGGAAGCTGCCCGAGGGCTGCGGTGCCTTGGCGTCGGCTTTTGCCTCTATGGGCGAGAGATAGAGCGTGCGTGACAGGTCATCCTTATAAGATGTCTCCTGCTCGTGGAGGGTGTATTTGTAATGCTCGTCGCCGTTATAGTACACGTTGTAGCGCGTGATGAATGCCATGTAGTGGCGCGTGGCAGCGGTGTTCTTCTTGAGCGAGCAGCCTGACAGGAGCGCGACGATGCCCGTCACGGCGATGACAGCCATGGCGGCGACAAGAGGATGTCTACACGGAGTGCGCATTATATTGATATAACGTGTAAATCTTATAAATCTTATAAATCTTATAAATCTTATAAATCTTATAAATCTTATAAAATTGCTGGAGGAACGGACATGCCACGGCATGTCCGCCACCAGCTGACTGGGGGGAAATGCAACGCGGGGGCTGTCATCACGACAGCCCCCGCGCCGGGAGTTAATGCCGGAGGGGGTGGGATTCCCCCTCCGGCGGGGTTGGAAATATTTAACTTTCTGTGCTAATGAACAAATTTTTCTCTTTTCGTTAAGTCTTATTTTTTTAATATGGGTGTTAAATATTTTTCGGGAACGACCTGGGATAATCTGAGAGGGACATGCCTTGGCTATCAATCAGCCTTGGGGCAGCGGACATGCCACGGCATGTCCCTACAGTTATGTCAGGTCCAGGATCATTTCATGAACTTGGCACCGCCGAGGTTGGTGCTTACTACGTAGGCACCGCGGGCGATGTTACGGACATCAAGCACGATGGTGCTATCGTCGATGCGGTCAGCGGATGTGCCGGTTACGAGCGATGCGCCCGAAGCGTCATATACCGCAGCGTTCTCGAGTGTCTTGCCTTCAGCCTTGACAGTGACTGTGCCGGCAGCACGGTTGTAGACGATGCTGAAACCGTTGCCGCGGATGTCATCATTGACATCGCTGATGGCGGTGGGCACTACGTCCTCAGGAGATACGTATCCGAAGAATGATACACGACCCTTGTCACGAGCTACGATGTCGTCCACATCACCCTCTCCGACGCCGTCAAGAGCAGTCTTGATGGCACCAGGCTCAGTAGAACGAGCCTTGCGGCGGGCACCATTTTTGGAATTATCGTAGTTCTCAGCTGTCACGTACTTGTCAGAGGTGAGGAACGGATAAGTGTAGCGCACGTCATAAGCGAGCGGACAGTAGTCCTCAGGGTTGACACGGAGCTGGCTCATCACGTAGTTGTCCTTGGCAGTCGGAGTAGCGGCAGCCTGGAACTTGGCATCATTCTCAAATGCAGCCCAGAGAGGCTGGGTCTTGAGAGTGCCTTCGGCAACGCTGGCACCAGGCACAAACCATGATTCATGGTTGATGTGGCGGACCTTGAAGAACATGTGACAGTCAGCTGTCTCAAACAGCTCTTCGGCAGGTGACAGACCACCAGCGGTCTGAGGTTCGAAAGCAGCCTTCTCACGTACATCATAAATGGGGTCATAGTCCCATGGATACTCGGTATTCCAGTCGATGGTATAGGTGTTGTCACCCACCGTTACAGAGCTATTACCTGCGTTGACAGCAGCATTGATATCCTCGCTGTACTTGTGGAACTCCATAGCCTTGGCATGCACAGCTTTAGCATCTGTATAGAACTGACTACGCTGATCCTCTGTGAAAGAGCCTGAGCCCATACCGTTACCACGTCCTAAGACAGCGGTCACGTCATTGGCATCAAGAGGCATCTCACCGAGGTAGAACCCGCTACGCTTGGTAGAGAAGTGGTTGCTCATGCCATAGTAGCCGTGCTGGGGGTCGCGGATGTCGACATCAAAGCCTTCGGGAGCCTTGATGACGTAGCCGCCGTCCCATACCTGGTACTTATCGCTGTTACCAGGCTTGACACCTGCCCAGTAAGCGCGGTGATTCTTAGGATGCGCAGAACCGGGGGTAAAGCCGGTCACCTTACCGCCTTCGATGATCAGAGTACCATTGATCTGGTCAGCCTCGTGGAACTCGGGAGCGACAAGAGCATTGTGATTCCACCATGCATTGTTGAGCTCAGAGTCGTTACGGAAGCCATCAGTAGACTCTACCTTGGTGCCGCGGAGCAGCGGATGCACCTCTTCAGGAGCGGCATATGTGTCTGTAGTGCCGTTCTTGGCATTGCCGATGGCAAGATGGTTGCCGGGGTTGAAAGGATTGAGATCCTCAGTGCCGATCCACTTGTCGCCATGGTCCATATACCACTTGCGGAGGCTGCGATCGCCTACGAGGGCATTGTTCTTCTCTACAGCATGGAGAGCCACGTGGGCATCCTCAATGTTGGTGAAGAGACCGCCGTAGTTTTCAACGTATCTTTCACTTACGGCTGTCACGTCCTTGGCGACAGTCTCGTCAGTCAAACGTGCGTCGGCATCAGCCTTGGTAAGCACGTCGTGCAGACCCTGGCGGGGAGATGTCAGATTCTCCTCACCGTAGGTGAGCTCGGTCTCCTTGGTACGGGTCGTCACTTCGGGCATGTCGATACCCTCGTTCTTGTAGGTGAGGACCACCTTGAACTTGGCTTTCTGCTCGTGGCGGAGCTTGAGCTCGGTGCCGTCGATGTCGGTAGCGAGGTCGTCAGTAGCGTCATTCTCGGTCACGTAAGGTATGCCGCCGATTTTCAGACGCTTCGCTGTATAGACCTTATCGTCATCGGGATTAGCCTTCATGTCGAGGAGCGCATCCTTATCGAATAGAGGTATATCAACCTCGGCACCTGTGTCATCCTTGCCTACATAGTATACCTGGGCAAACACTCCTGTGCCGTCCATGGTGCCGATATAGCAGGGGATGTCACCGTTGTTGCGGTCGACGTAGCGGATACGAGCGTAGCCGTCACGGTCAGCCCCCTCTACCTCGTCGCCGTGGGTGACGCTGAGAGCGTTGAAGTGTACATCTCCGCTTTCTTTCTTGTCAGCTACGAGTGTGCCGTAGAGCTGGCCGGCGGGCATGTAGGTCATAGCCTCGGCAGTCACAGATGCCGGGTTTTCAGCACCTTCCACAGCCACATCAAGAGTCAGGTGGGTAAGAGCGTTGAGGCGGGTCTTGACTATGTCGAAGTTCTGTGTGTTGACGTTGCCTCCGGTTACGCTAAAGTATCCCTGCGGATAGTACACCACAGCCTTGCCTTCTTGCTCTGTTCCGCCGTTGGCTTCAGCCGACTTGTACTCCTGTGTGACCACATAGTAAATGTCGGTAGCGTCAGCATCGACAGCGTCCTTCTTGGTGATGGGATTGCCATTGGTGTCAAGAATGTAAGAGTCGGCACGGAGGTTACCGAGGGTAACGGTAGCGCTGACCTTGTCAAGAGTGATACCCGAGGGAAGATCCTTGATCACAGTCTGGATGTCAGGATATACACGCACCACGGGATGGTAAATGTGTGACTGGTCACGCTGTCCGACGCGCTGCTCACCACGGATCTGACCCTGCTTGACAGAGAAGATGGTGATGGGGTGCGAGATATTCCATGTGTCAGTCTCCTTGATTGTAAAGCCTTCTTCAGCCACATACTCTACTTCATAGATGAACGCGTAATATGTACCTTCGGGGAGATTGGAGATAGTGGTGGTCTTCTCCTCGATGTAGCTGTTATAAGGCTCGCTGAGCGTATAGGTGTTGCCATACTCTGTGGCTTCAGCACCAGCGAGGATCTCACCAGTCTCTTTATCATAGTCGAAGGTGTCGGGATCTACCTTGTAGAGTCGTGTCTTGTATGACATGACCTTAGGACGAGGTTCCGCAGATACGGGCTGATTGAGCCAGAAGCGAGCCACGCCTGTGTTGGTACCCTGCTTGTTGAGCTGGATTACAGGACGTTCGGCTTCCATCACGACATCAAGCCAGGAGTAGTTACGGCCATCGTTATAAACGTTGGCGGCGTCACCTTCATGGGGATTGTGGAAGGTCTTGCTGTTACGGTCGTCAGTATCACACTCAAGAGCGAGATAGAACTTGAGCGATGACACATACTGGGCATTGTCCAGACGGAAATACTGACCGGCAGTATTGTCATCCTTAGTGTAATCGCCATTGTCTCCTATAGAAATCTGGTCCCAGTAACGGGTTGACACTTCGCGGCCGTCGTCAGTAGTGATAATCTGGCCGCCGCCGTTCATAGGCAGCTGCTGTGTGCTGCTGATGAGCATGTTGGCATAGGGTTCGCTATCTTTCTGCACTCCCACACCCCAGTTGGGGTAGTATGAGAGACCGTTGGTGACGCTGCCGTAGTTGCGTGCGCCATAGCCTGTGAATACCTTGAACATACCCTGGAGCTCGATATTCGAGATCTCGTATTCAGCAACCATGAACTTCTTGGTGGTATTGCCGTGGTATGTAAAGGTCATTGGTTTTGTATCGATATACTTAAATGTAAGAGCGTCAGCGTCAGGAGTAGTCACACCCTTGGTAGTGATCATCTGGAACTGAGGAGCATTACGCGGGGGCAGGATGGTCGAGTTCATCACCTGGTCAACGCTGGGGCGCACTGATGTGGCGCGGTTGTCATACGCAGCATTGCCACTGACATAGTAGATGGACTTGCCATTGACGTCGGTATCATCTACATGACGGTCATAGATGTAGGGCTTGCCGTCCTCCGACCACTGGATGAAAGCGTTGGTAAAGGAAGCCTCCAGCTCATCACTTGATTCGATGCCGATATTCTTCAGGTCATCCGCGCTCATACCCGACAAGCCGAGCTTGGCGGCATATGAGTAGCTCTGGTTGCTACCGGAGAGAGCCTGGATATTAGATGAAGTAAGACCTACCCACGGGAAGCCGGGCTTGGGAGCCTGCTTGAGGGTGGAGGGATACGAGAAGTCGATGGTGGCGGTAAGGTTATTGGTGGCAGCCGATGGATCGAACTCAAGACGCACCATCGAAGTGCCGACATTCCAGAAAAATCCGCGATCGCGTCCAGCCGTCATGGTGAAGGGAGCCGACACTTTAGAGTCAGCGTTGAGACCTTCGACCTTGTCGAGATTGAAATCCTGACCTGTAGCATAGATGTGGTAGGGAACAGAACCATTGTAGCCCCAGTCGGTGACTGTAAGCTGACCGGTTTGTGACTTGCTGACGGCACGGATCACAAACTGGGCTGCAGGGATCACCACGAAGTTGTCAAGCACGTACTTGCCGCCTTCCTTGACGAGCTCCCACTCGGGCGAGAGGCGGTTGTCATTCTGCATGGCTGACATGTAGAAATACTTGGTGTCGCCGGGAACGAGGATCCTGTCGTCAGAGAGCGACCATGCCACGCGGTTGACCTGCGGAATAAACGAGGGTGTCAGCTTAGAAGTAGCCACGCCCATCCATCCTGCAGTGAATGTAGCTTCGTCAAATGCGACCTGCACGTAGTAATCGCCGTTGACACGCACCTTGAAGTTGTGGTTGTCGTTGACGTTGCTGTAGGTGTAAGCCTTGTTGGAGTACTGAGATATAGACTCGAGCTGGTAGTCGTTGACCGAAGCCGACCAGCCTACGTAGCGCACGTAGTCAGAGGCATCGCCCTCGCCTTCGTAGCCGAGTGTCACCTTGACATAATATGCATCAGAATATACGCTGCTGTTAGAGGGGTTGCCTGTCCATGAGAGGGGATAGAAATCCCAAGTACCGTTTTCGGTATTCTGAGTGAACTCGCCCACGACAGTGTTACCTGAGGTGCGGTTGACGAGTTCCACTTTCTTGATCTTGCGCACTGACTCGGGGAGAGCCTCGATGCTGATCTGCACATCATTGCCGACCTCCTTGAGGATCAGACGGTAACGTGCGCCTACCTGGAGACCAGAGAGCTTGGCGGCGTAACGCTTCTTGCCGTTAGCATCAAGACCTGAGGGCACTTGGCGCCATACGGTAGTGTGGGGTGAGCCGATCTGCAAGCCGATAGGAGCATAGAGATTGCCCTTAGAGCCGTAGATAAGGTATTCGGGAGTGCTCTGTGTAGCGGTGAATGTGTAAACCCAGCCTCCGAGAGTCTCCGAATGGTTGAACTCGTGAGTGCTGTCCCATGAGCCTACCTCTGAGCCGTAACCCGTGATGGCAGGAGCGTTGGGAGTGCCGCTGATATCCATCTGCTTGGTGTTGGTGTAGGGCGAGATGGAAATCTTGCTTGCTGTGGTGCCGTCAAATGCGATGGCGACCTCGGCTATGGCAGAGGTCTCGTTTACGCTAAAGTAATGGCCGGAAGCCGAAGATGTAGACGGCTTATGACTCGTAGTTGAATCATAACGTCCGTAGTTAACCCAGTAATTATACTGCTCGCCGATGGAATAATATTTTTTACCATCCTTGGTGTCAGCGACGAAGCAGAAGCGGGTATCACCGCCCGAGTCAGTAGCTTTCTTCAGAGCCTCGGTGGTAACGCCTGTCCAGTAGTTTTCCTCGCCGGTACCTAAAGCCTGAGTCAGGGTGCAGAGCAGCTTGTTATTGGCATCGCGGAGCTCTACCGACTTGATATTAGCATCGGGATTCCATTCGGGGACGATGCTGTTGGGGACGAAACGTGAACACTCGGTAGTTGAGCCTTCAAGAGTGTATGCGTCGAGGTCACCTTTGAGGGTCAGCTTGACAGCGTCGCGGTCAGCTCCGTCAAAGAACATACCGCGGGTGTCAGATGCAGAAGGTGTAAAACGATTGAAGGAAGTGTACTCTGTACCTGACGCCACGCTCACCACCTCGTTGGCATTGCCGAGAGAATAGAATGTGCCGCCGGCATCAGATGCCACATTGTTGGGCTCGTCATGGTTCATGACCACGCGGATGTAGTAATGCTGGGTAGCATCACCGGTGTTGGTGCCGGATACGGGAGAATACGAGAGCACGTAAGTCTTATCATCCTGCTTGGTGAACTCGCCGACACGGACAGGATTGCCCGTAGGACCGTAGTTCCAGAGGCATATGCGGCGCACTGCAGCCGGACCTATCCACTGAGCATTGCGGACATCAGAGTCCACGCTCTGGTTAGCGACAGCCACTGAGCCGTCGCCATCGCCCCAAGCGCGCACGAGAGCCTTGATAGGATAGCGAGTAGCGCCCTCTACGGTGCACTCGTTCTCCATATCGACAGGAGTACCGGGAGTGTACACCTTGTTGGGAGCATCGGGACCGCAAGAGTAGAGTATCACAGCGTTGGCACTGGCAGGGAGAGTGCTGAGAGCCACAAGGGGTGTCAGCGTAGCCTTGCCGGTGTGCACATCGATCTCGATTTTTACCTCTGGGAGGTCATACTTGTAGGTCTTGGCAGCAGCCACGTCTGACCATCCGAGACCCTCCTTATAGGCAGCCGCACGGATGGTAGTGTAACCCTTCTCAAGGGCGATGCCGTCAGCAGGGTATTCAGTCCAAGAGTCCACAGAGGGATCGCCGGTAGCAGCCTCTGTGTAGTAGACAGTCGCGCCCGACACCGCCGGGATGACAATCTTGTTGTTTGTCGCCGAAGCAGGCAGCACCGGAGTGGCGGGCTTGGAAGCCGTCTTAGTGATCGTCATGCTTGACAAACCACTGTTGATGATCAATTTGTAGGTGTAACCATTATCTACTACAAGGCGTCCTGAAAAATTGCCATATTCAATCAGAGCGCACGAAGTCGTCGAGCTGATATTACTCGTTGCTTCATGTCCCAAGCCGTCCGGAACAAGCGCAGTATTGACAACATTCGTTCCAAGTGCAGTGTTGTCATCTTTGTTCTGGAGTCGGAACTCTTTGGAACCACTTGAGGCATCAACGGTGTGGACCCAGCTGGTGCCTTCCGCGGTGAACGGATGCGAAGCACCGTCGATGTAGATGTAGGGAGGGTTGGATTCCTTATAATCTGTGACTTTTGCTGAATTGGTATTGCCAGAACTAAGTGTGTAGAGTTTGTCAGTCCCAAAATACCAGTCACCTGATTTTGACGGACTAAACCAGCCTACGTTGTCGGTTCCTTCATTGCCACGATTGCCAGCATCGTTGTTTTTCGAAATAATGACATCTTTCAAGCCATCGTACGAAAAAACGAACTTATAAAGACCGTTCCCAAGAGATGATTTGGTTACTGTTGGAATGTGCCATCCTTCATTAGCGTTATCTGAGTAATGAGTCTTCAGATAGCAGTCAGACCAGCCTTTGGCGGAGACATCCACATAGACCGTGTAGTCCGCAGCCGAGGCTGGGATGGAGAAACCAAGCAACGCAAACATCATAGCGAAGAATGTAAGAAATTTCTTCATAATGAGTTGGTTTTATTGTTAGTTAATTGGTTTGTTTTGATTATTGATTTTGATTGATTGTCGTTAGAAAAAATCAGATCCGGGTCCGCGCGGAAAATAAGCATCATATATCTACGCTGTAGGGACATGCCGTGGCATGTCCGCCTCATGGGCGTGGGTAATATACTTTGCATTCTCGCGGACATGCCACGGCATGTCCCTACAGAGAGGGCATCGCATGGAGGCATGTCAGAGTGCGCATTAGTGGACTCGGGCAGGCAGCCGCCGGGGGCCGCGGGAGCGTGAAATCGGATACGGGTAATCCGCCCCCGAGGGGACGGCTCGCCGGCTGGTGCCGCTGCATGCAGCGACGGTAGCGGCGCAATGATTATTTAGCAGAGGATGATAAGAAGTGATTTAGATGATTTTGTTACGTGCAAATGATTTAATGGTTAATTATATAAGTGATTGAGTTATAGATTTATACATAACAAGAAGCACCGATGAGCGGTGTGCTCTCCGGTGCGACAAAATGGAATTAGCGGTGACGGTTCCCGGGCATGCAGCCACGGATTACCGCCTGTATGAAGTATGAAAATTCCCCGTTTATCCCAAATTTTAGCACAGGATTGCACCTACAAAGATACAAAAAACGCCTATAAATGTTATAAAAACCGCTCCGCAGTTAGGGATAATTAACAGAAATTAACCCAACAGGGCACGGAGTCAGGACGAGGAGAAATAAATCGGATAAGACGGATAAGTCGTATAAGTCATATAAGATTTATAAAAGTTATAAGATTTATAAGATTTATAAGATTTATACGACTTATACGACTTATGCTTGTTACTGTCCGTTGCGGCGGCGCCAGTCACGGCGTACTTGCGACATCTGTTCTTTGATGCCGCCTTCGTTTATGAAGATTTCTTCCATCTTGCGGAGTACGGCTCCGAGCATGGCATCAAGCTGATGAAGCTGGGTTAGCATGATGTTGGCAACAGTCTCGTCAGTGCGCTGGGAGCATTTTGCCACGAACTGCGACGGATCGTCATACAGTCGGCAATAGCGGCGAGCCTGTATGGCACGAGAGTCGCTGCGCTGCCATGTCACAAGCTGGTTTTGGCGGAGATAGTCCTGATAATCTTCAAGAAGCTCACGCCCGGAGCCTCGAGCGATGCCGACAAGACGTATGCCCATCTCCATCGACACCGTGGCATCGGTGATGCCTTCCACCAGATTCTGCTTGCAGGAGCGGGCAGCCTGACGCATCTGGTCAGCAGTGCGGGTCAGGCGCAACGAGTAGCGGCGTATGAACATCTCGTTGACATCGCATACGATGAGAGATTTGCGGTAGACATTCCAGTTAGTGTAGTCACCGGCTATCTTCAGAAATTGCTGCTTCAGCTCCATTACATGTTATCAGGGTGTAATGGGGCTAAGATAGGGATAATTTTTCAGATGAGTCTTATAAGTCTTATAAATTCTTATAAGTTTTATAAGATTTATACGAATTATATGATTTATACGACTTGGCGGTGTAGCGCTGGAGGAGCCAGGCGGTGAGGGCGTAGAGGGCGGCAAGGAGCCACATGTGGGTGTAGGGGGAGGCGACGGCGTGGAGGGAGGCTCCGTCGGAGAGGAGGCGGACGAAGCCCTGGATGCCCCATGTGGCTGGGACGAGGGAGGCGAGGACGCGCCAGAAGCCTGTGATGGAGTACATGGGCCATGTGAGCCCTGTGAGGAAGAGGAACACCACGCTGGTGAAGACGATGACGAGCATGGATGTCTCGCGCTCGGTGACGAACACTTCGAGGGTCATGCCGAGCATGCACGAGCTGACGAGCAGCGGCAGCAGGAAGAGCATATAGTCGATGAAGCTGCCAGAGTCAGGAAGGGCGAACATGTTGGGAATCCACAGCACGTCATAGATGACCATGGGCAGATATATGAGCAGGTAGCAGAGGAGACGGCCTGTGATGGTAGCCACAGGTGATGCAGGGACTCCGAGGGGGTCGATGCCGCCATTGGCGCGGCGACGCTCTGCCCTGCCTCCGGCGAGCATGGTGATGCCGAGGATGAGGCTCTGCTGGAGGATGAGCATGAGGATGCCGGGGATGACGAAGGAGGCGAAGCCCTGCGAGGGGTCGCCGATAAACACGGGGTTGGTGCCGACGGTGGAGCTGCTGCCCATGGCGGCATATGCGGGCTCGCCTATCAAATCTATCGCTTGTTGGCGCAGGTCGCCGTCAACGGCTATCTGGAGCTGGGTGAGGTCGAGGAGCAGGGCGCGGTAGCGCAGCAGCAGGGAGGCATCGCAGTAGAAGCTGACGACAGCCTGCTCGGAGCGTCCGATGCGGCGGTCATAGTCACGCGGTATCTCTATGACGGCGTAGCAGTCATGGGAGGCGCACCACTCGCGGGCTTCGCCGAGCGACGAGGCGTAGCCTGCCACGCGCGCCGAGGGGAGCGCGTCGATGGAACGCGCAAGCTGGCGCGAAGCGGCAGTGCGTGAGTTGTCGACCACCGCCACGGGGGTCTCGCGCACCACCTCGGGGTTGTAGATGAGCGTATAGATAACCGGGTAGACCGTGGGCAGAAAGAGGAAGAAAAGTATCACACCCATGTCGGTGAACACCAGACGGAATTCACGGCGGCATACGAGATATACGGAGCGGAACCAGGCGAACATGACGGATCAGGGAAGATATACCGGCTGCAGGCAATGGCGGCGCAGTTTCCACAGCGACGCGAGGGGCAGCAGGGTGAAGAGTATGAGGAAAATGTAGTAGAAGCGCGAGTAGTAGACGGGGATGCCGTTGAGCGCCTGGTCAATGTAGATCAGGAAGTACCAGCGCACGGGATAGATGTAAGAGAACACACCTACCGACGGATACATCTGCGGCACGGGAAACGAGAAGCCCGTCACAGAGAAGGCGAGGATGCCGAGGAGGCTGAGTGTGGAGAGCGCCAGACGCATGTTGCAGAACACCCCTGACACAAAGAGGGCGAACGCCTGACATGCCACGACCATCAGAAACCATGCCGAGAGCATGTGCCCGGGCGGACAATGGAGGGGAAAATCGCAGATGCGGTAGAACACCGCCTGCATCGCCCAGCCGAGGATGGTGAATATGACAGTCTGCGGGGCGAGAGTGCCGAAGGTGGCGATGTAGATGTTGCCGCCAGCCGCAGCGAGCCAGCGCGGCGAGGTGCCCTGCTTGATCTCGGTGGTGACGGAGAAGCATGTGATCAGGAATATAACCAGGGCAAACATGCCGGGGATGAAGGAGTTGGAGAGATAGTAGGAATAGTTGGTCCAGGGGTTGTGGATGAGATGGGTATCCACAACCATAGGCTGGAGCATGACCCCTGCTGCACGGTCATCGAGCAGTCCGGAGCCTGTGAGGGTGGTCTTGACCAGACCGCCGGAGGTGGTGACTGCGGTGGACATGAAGCCCTTGTAGGTGAGTGTGCCTGGCACGAAGAAAGCGAGGTCGGAATAGAACGACAGCGATGTCTCACGTCCGCCAACGGCTTTCTGCATGAAATCACGCGGCACCACGAAGAAGCCGTAGACCTCGCCGCTCTTGACCAATTCAAGACCCTCGGCGTATGATGAAGCCCGATGGGTGATGTCGACCAGCTCCGACGCCCCGAGATTGCGGATGACGCGGCGCGACAGAGACGAGTCATCGAGATCGACCACAGCCACCGGGGCGCGCAAGGGCAGTCCCTCGTGGAGCAGGTCGACGAAGAAGAATGTGAATCCGACAGGCACAAACACCATCAGGGCAAAGTAGACCTTGCGGCTGACGAGCCGTCGGCAGCCGAGGATGAGTGATTGCTTCAATGCGGTCAGAAATGACATATTAGTCGGGATAATAGAGGATGGTCATGCCGGGGCGGAGGTCGGGGATGGAGTCGAGGGGACGCGCCTTGATCTCGAAGGTCTTGGAATCCCAGTCGCCGGTGGCTTTGGTGGCATGCCATGTGGCATAGCTGCCGAGGTCACGCACGTAGTAGACACGGGCTTTGACCTCCTTCATGTCGAGGGCAGGGATTTTGACGGTGATTTCCTTGCCGAGGGGAAGGTCGTTGAGATATTTCTCGCGGGCGTTGAAAGTCACCCACTTGTCAGATATGCGGAGAAGCGACATTATCGGCGCACCCATGCTGACAAGTTCGCCCACCTCGGGATATATCTGGTCGATCTGACCGTCGCAGGGGGCAACGAGATACTGGTCTTCAAGGATGCCCTTTACCTCCCCTACTCCAGCCGATGCGACACCCACCATGGCGGCGGATGCCTGCTTGTCCTCCTCACGGGCACCAGCCTGGGCAAGACTGAGCTGGGAGCGGGCTGCCGACGTGCCAGCCACGGCTGCATCATATGCCGCCTTGGCTTCGTCACGCTTCTGCTTCGATACCACGCCGTCACGACACAGAGCTTCGAGACGCTCGTAGGTCTTGCGGGCTATGCCCTCGGCTGCCTCAGCCTGGGCAACGAGGTCGCGGGCTGACTGGATGGTCTGCTTGCGAGCTCCAGCATCTACGGCGCGGTTGGTGGCAGCCGCAGCCTCCTTCATCGCTTCAGCCTGGGCGAGCTTGGCATCGACCACCGATGAGTGGATGTGGACGAGCGTGTCACCGGCATGCACCATGTCGCCTTCATGGACGTAGAAGGTGGTGACGCGCCCCGGAAGCTTGCCCGAGATGCGTATGCTGGTGGCATCAGCCTGACCTTCGATGATGTCGGCTGGATGGCGCAGAAACAGGAAGCCGATGACGGCTATTATGACGGCGGCAACGAGCACGCCTATGATGGCAAATGTCAGTATGCGCTCCTCGCGGCGCACGGGGTCTTGCGGATTGGATGACATGATTGTATATATATAATAAGGTGTAGGGTGATTTTTTAATTCTTATAAGATTTATAAGATTTATAAGATTTTATGTTATTCGGCGGGTGGTGCGGAGAGGATGCCGAGCACCTTGTCGAGATAGACATGGCAGAGGCGCACGTCGATGCGTGAGTCTATCTCCTCCGAGGCGGCTTTGAGCCAGGCGGTCTGCGCTTCCATGACAAGGTCGGTAGTGGAGACGCCCTCGCGGTAGGCGAGTGTGGCGCAGCGGAGGTTTTCATCGGCTTTCGCCATATTGTCTACGGAGGTGTGGTAGGTCTTGATGGCTTCCTGCATCTTATACCGTGCCTGATGCACCTGGAGGTCTATCATCTCCTTGGCATCCTCCACCTCTAAAGAGGCTATGTGGGAGCGGGTTTTGGCAGCCTTGTACTTGTAGTAGTTGCCTCCCCAGTGCCATAGGGGCACAGAAGCCATGACTCCTATGGAGAACATGCCGCCGACCTTGTTTTTGAAGCCGTCAAACATGTTGGGCGTAGAGAACGAGTACGCTCCTACCAGGGCGATGTTGGGGAGCATGGACGACAACGCCACCGAACTCTCGGCATCGCTCGCCTTGACGGCGGCACGTAGGGCGCGCAGGTCGTTGCGACGCTCATAGACCGCAGGCATGTCAAGCGGCGGCACTTCCTCGTCAGCCATGCTGACTGCCACTTCGCCGTTTTCATCGGCAAGCACCATCGGGGAGTCGATGGGCAGACCGCATTTCTGCGCGAGAGCCATCCGCGCGAGCGACAGACCGTTGGTCACTTTGGTCAGGTCAACCTGACCCTGATTGAGTTTGACATCGACGCTGAGCAGGTCCGCTTTGGTAGCCATCCCCTCGTCAAGGAGGCGTGTGACATTGTAGCGGAGGGTGTCAAGCAGAGCCACATAGCTTGTGGCGAGCCGTTCCTTGGCTTTGAGCGACACCACGAGCCAATAGGCGGCATCGACATCATAGACGATATTGTCATCGGCACGGTCACGCATGGCTGCGGCGGCTTCCTTGCCGGCATCAGCCAACTTGTTGAGAGCCACAATTTTGCCTCCCATGAATATCGGCTGGGTGAGCGTCAGTGCTCCGGCAAATACATTGTGGATGTCAAAGGTCAGCGCGTCCTTGGGAAGCAGAGCCACCTGTGAGGGTATAGGCTTGCCATCGACTATGACAGGCTGCCCGGTGTAGGGGTTCTTGACCACATCAAACTGGTAGCCCTGCGATGCGAGGTCGAAAGACTTGACCGGCAGATAGGCATCCTCGGATATTACGGAAAGATTTTTCTGATTATACACATATGCTCCGGTAAAGTCAATGGCAGGCAGATAAGCCGCACGAGCCTGACGCTTGGTGTATTCGGCAGCCTGCAACTCGGCATCGTGGATGCGCGACTGCTTGCTGTTGGCTATCGCCAGGTCGCGGCACTGCTGCAAAGTCATGACCGCCTGAGCCGAAACACACGGCAGCAGCGACGCGCAGAGCAAAATCAAGGTAATCAAACGTGGCATATCGCAAATAACAGGATATTTGTGGATAAATGGAATATTTGTGACAAATGACGCGCCGCAAAGCACTCAGCGGACACGTATCACAAATATAACCGCTGTGATGACAAAAAAGTTAACCGATTGGTAAAATCGTTAAATAAAAAGACAAAAAGGAAACAAAATGGACCGGACTCCGTGAATCGTAGAGTCCGGTCCTGGGGATATTGATAAAAAAAGTGAATCACATATGAGGTCGTGGGTCAGAGGGAGTGCTATTTGAGAGTGCCGTTCTCAGCTTCCTGTACCATCTGCTTGTTGGCGAGGATGTAGATTTCGACACGGCGGTTCTGTGCACGACCCTCTGCTGTGGCGTTGGATGCCACATAGTCAGTCATCGGGAGACCCTCGGCGTAGAGACGGTTAGAAGCGACACCGCTGTTGAGCAGATAATTGCGCACGGCATCGGCACGACCCGTAGACACACGCTGGTTGACAGCGAGTGTGCCGGTATCGTCAGTGAAACCGTAGATACGCACGTCGGTCATAGGGTTCTGGATGAGCGAAGTGGCAAACTTGGAGAGGTCAGCCTTAGATGTGGCGTTGAGGGTAGTTCCGTTAGTGGGGAACAGGATACCGCTGTCAAATGTCACGCGGATAGCCTGCAAGCCGTTGGAGTCAGTCACGCTCTCGACCTTGGCAGCATCGGCGAGCTGCTTCTCGAGCTCGGCTTTCTGCTTGTCCATCTTACGTCCGATGAGTGCACCGGCACCGGCTCCTACAGCAGCACCGATGGCAGCACCGATACCTGCACCCTTGCCGCCTCCGATGAGCGCTCCGATGCCTGCACCGACAGCTCCGCCGCCACCGCCTCCGATGAGCGCGCCCTTACCGGTGTTGTTCATTGACGAGCAACCGCCGAGGCTGATGACCATAGCGGCAGCGAGAGAAGAGATTCCGAGATTCTTTGCTAACTTATTCATTGTAGATATGAATTAAGGGTTAAAATAAATAGTCGGGACATTATATGTGTATATATCCTACAACGTGGATTACGGGCATAAAGTTGAGAAATTTTTTCAACAACCGATGCAGTCAGCTTTGGCATTTTACGGAATATAACTAAATTTGTAAAGCCTTAACAACTCATCGGCACCGTCAACATAACCTGACGGCTGCCAACCAAGATACTATGGCAGAAACACGCAAATCAGCCAACTCATCGCTTATCGTGCACCTCTGTGCGGCACTTGTCGTGGTGGTGTGGGGTGTCAGCTTCGTGTCGACACGCGTCGTCATGGACAACGGCATCGGTCCCGTGGAGATATACTACGCCCGATTTTTAGTGGCTTACCTGCTGATGCTCATAATCAGCCACAAGCGGTTTATGTCGCTGAGCGTCAGGGATGAACTACTCTTTGCTGTGTGCGGAATATGCGGATGCACGGTGTATTATCTTGCCGAGAACTTCGCCTTGGAGTACACCCTCGCCACCAACGTGTCACTGATAACCTCATTGCCCCCGATGCTGACCATGCTGCTGGCTGGACTCATCTACCGTGACGACCGTCCGTCACGGGGAGCATATGCCGGGTCGATGGTTGCGTTGGTAGGAGTTGCATTGGTGATATTCAACAGCAGTTTTGTGATGAAAGTCAATCCGCTCGGTGATTTCCTCGCACTGGCGGCGGCTTTCAGTTTCGCCATCTATACGCTGATACTCAGAAAGGTACAGGCTTTTTACGATGCGGCTTTCGTGACGCGCAAGATGTTTTTCTACGGGCTGGTGACCTCGCTGCCGTTTGCCGTGTTCAGTTCCGAGACATTTGAGTGGAAGGCATGGTTAGTCCCTGCCGTATGGGGTAACTTTCTGTTTCTGACACTGTGTTGCACCGCCGCCGCTTTCGTGATATGGTCATGGGCTGTATCCAAGCTCGGTGTAATCAAAACCAACAATTACCTCTACTTCCAGCCTGTCATCACCCTCGTATTCTCGGCGATAGTGCTCTCACAGCCCATCACAGTGATAGGTGTGGCAGGCTGCATCCTCATCCTCCTGGGCGTCTACCTCGCCGACAAGCTCAACATGCGCCACAAATCGCGCTGACCACCGTCCAACCACACCACATTCCCTACAGCGACTGACACGACAACCACGTTTGGTTGATGGCGCAACACCTATAAATCAATGGAAGCGGAAGGCTGCCAGGGTGATGGCTGTGGCTATCGCTGCGTTGAGCGATTCGCCGTGGTCGGCACCTCCGCGCGGATATGACGGGATGGTCACGCGCCTGTTGACCTGCTCCAGCACCTCAGCTGATATGCCCTTACCTTCGTTACCAACCACTATGACAGCTTCCTGAGGCAGCGGAGAGGCGTACAGATCGTCACCACCGAGCACAGTGCCATAGACTGGCATGCCATACTCCCTAAGCAGAGAGAGAGTGCCAGGGAGATCGCAATAATGCACCCTGACGCGCACGATGCTCCCCATGGTCGCCTGCACCACCTTCGGGGCAAAACAGTCGGCTGTCTCACGGCTCGCGATTATGTCACGCACCCCCATCCAGTCGGCGGTGCGGATGATGGTGCCGAGATTACCGGGATCCTGTATCGTGTCAAGGGCGAGCACGAGCCTTCCGCGGAGCGCATCTGCATCTAATGAGTACTCCGGCAGACGGTACACCGCCATCACTTCAGGCGGAGTGGAAAGATGGCTCATGCGAGAGAGGTCACGCGCAGTGGCGCGTGTGACTTCGCACCCCATTACCATATCTTTATGTTCTTCTTCCCATGCAGCCGTGCATGCCAGCACCTGCAGCTCGAAGTGCCCTATGGTATCGCAAACGGCTTTGGTGCCCTCCACTACGAATAGCCCCTCACGGCGGCGATGAGAAGCCTTGTCAAGCGAGGCAATGGTCTTGATTATCGAATTGTTAAGAATCATAGCGACAAAATTAATAAATTTTTAGATAAACTGGCTGATATTGTCGGGATTGAAAGTCGCGCTTTGGCAAATTGCTTTTGTAATTAATTTTTTGAAAGATTTTTGCTATTAAATTTGCATTTCTGATTTCATATTGTTTACTTTGCAGTGTCACAACATAACATTTTGCTCTATGGAATCAATTTCTACAAGAAAAAGGATTAAGAAACGCTGGATTATCCTGTTTGCGCTGACAGCGTTTATCTCTGTTTTAGGATTGTTTGTATCACCACGCGAAGGCAACTTCGACCTCCCCAACGACAACATCTACGCCAACGTGGCATGGATGATCACAGCCACGATATTCGTGCTGATGATGACCCCGGGACTGTCGTTTTTCTATGGCGGCATGGTCCGCGCCAAAAATGTCATCTCCACCATGCTCCAGAGCTTCATAGTCATGGGCGTAGTGAGCGTCATATGGGTGGTATTCGGCTTCGGTCTCGCATTCGGCGATGACTGGCTGCATATCATAGGCAACCCAGTGGACTTCTTCATGTTCAACAACGTCGGCGTGCAGAACGTCACTGCAGCCGAGAGCGAACGCATAGCCACCGAGGTCGGAGGTTCCATCGGACTGGCTACCACCACTATACCGTTGGCACTCTTCGCGCTTTTTCAGATGAAATTCGCCATCATCACCCCGTCGCTTATCACCGGTTCATTTGCCGAGCGTGTGCGCTTCTCGGGGTATCTGATATTCATGATACTGTGGGTCATCCTTGTCTACTGCCCTCTTGCTCATGTCACATGGCATCCTGACGGACTGCTGGCACAGTGGCACGTGCATGATTTCGCAGGCGGCATCGTGGTACATGCAGCCTCGGGCGTTGCGGCTCTTGCCGGAGCACTCTTCCTCGGCAAGCGCACCAGCACCAAGGATTCCAAGCCAGCCAATGTGCCATTCGTGCTCCTCGGCGCAGCCCTGCTTTGGTTGGGATGGTTCGGATTCAACGGCGGCAGCTCTCTTGCAGCTGACGGAGTGGCAGTATCAGCATTCCTCAACACCAACACCGCCGCCGCGACAGCCATGGTGACATGGGTGGTGTTCGATGCACTGCGCGGACACAAGCCATCGGCAATGGGCGCAGCAATCGGCGCAGTAGTCGGACTCGTCGCCATCACCCCCTGCGCAGGATGGGTGACCGTCGGTCAGAGCATCTTCATCTCATTCATCATAACCCTCTGCTGCAACCTCGCCGTGACATGGAAGAGCCGCACACACTCGTTTGACGATGCGCTCGACGTATTTCCCACCCACGGTCTCGGCGGCATCCTCGGCACAGTGTTCACAGGAGTCTTCGCCTACAGCTATTTCGCCAAGCAAGACCCCGACATGATCAGCCACAACGAATTTTTCTGGATGCATATCCTCGCCCTCGTGGTAGTATGCGCCTACACATTCATCATGAGCTACGCGCTCTACTGGCTGACCAACAAGATGATACCTATGCGCGTATCGCGCCACAGCGAGGAAATCGGACTCGACCGCTCGCAGCATGACGAAGAATACGGCAACGAAGCCTCGACCGAACTTGCCGAAGACTCTGTGACTGATGACCAATGGTTCAAGGGATGCGAATGAAAATTAACGGACAGTCACTGATGTGTGTATAAAATGTTATATAAATGAGGAGAAATGTCCCTGCACGACGATGTGTAGGGACATTTTTTAGTAACTTTGCATACACATCAACCATCACCCAACCAAGCATATGGCAACCACAGATAATCTACAGGACATAAGACAGATGCACTACGACGGCAACAGCGCACTGCTTGCCGAAGCCGTCACCCACAGAGTGCTTGTGCTCGACGGTGCCATGGGCACTATGATACAGTCATACGGCTTGACAGAAGCCGACTTCAGAGGTGAAGAATTCGCATCCCACTCATGCAACCTCGCCGGATGTAACGATGTGCTGTCGGTAACCGCTCCGGCTGTAATCCGCAACATCCACAAGGCATATCTTGATGCCGGTGCCGATATAATATGCGCCAACACGTTCAGCTCCAACAGTCTGTCACTGGCAGAATACGGATTAGAGGAACATGTGGACGTGATTAACCGCGCCGCCGTCAAAGTGGCGCGCGAGGCGGTGGACGAGTTCTGCACAAGCCATCCCGGAGCCGTCAGATGGGTGGCAGCCAGCATCGGACCGACCAACAAATCGCTGTCGATGGCTGCAAGCCTCGGCGATGCCGACCCTCTGACATGGGACACGCTCACCGAAGCCTACCGCCAGCAGACCGCGGCACTCATCGATGCCGGCGTTGACGCCCTGCTGTTTGAAACCTGTTTTGACACACTCAACGTCAAAGCAGCAATATACGCCGCCATACAGTCCATGAAAGCCTCAGGTCGCAGAGTGCCCGTTATGATCTCAGCCACCCTGACCGAAAACGGACGCACACTCGCCGGACAGACACTGATGGCGTTCGTCGCTTCAGTGGCACACGCACAGCCCCTATCCATAGGTCTCAACTGCGGCTTCGGCGCCGACCAGCTCATCCCGTATATCAAGCGGCTCGACAACATCCCCTGCGCCGTGAGCTTCTATCCTAACGCCGGACTGCCCAACGAGTCAGGCGGATATGACGAAACCCCGGAGAAGATGGCAGGCGCCATCCGTCCGCTGCTCGATGCGCGTCTGCTCAATATCGTAGGCGGATGCTGCGGCACTACCCCAGCCCATATCCGCGCGCTTGCCACTATGGCTGCCGATGCCACGCCGCGTCCCATCCCTACCCCCGATGACCATATGAGACTCGCAGGGCTTGAACTGACCGACATACCTGCCACGGGCGGCGATTTTGTAAAAATCGGAGAGAGATGCAACGTGGCTGGAAGCCGCAAATTCCTGCGTCTCGTCAAGGAGGGAAAACTTGACGAGGCGATAGACATAGCGCGCTCGCAGGTCAACGCCGGCGCAGCCGTCATTGATGTAAATGTCGACGACGCCATGCTCGATGCACCTGTCGAAATGGCTCGATTCCTTGAACTGCTCGCCTCCGACAGTGTGACATCCACAGTCCCCGTCATGATCGACTCCAGCAACTGGGCAGCGATAGCCGAGGGCATGAAGCATCTGCGAGGACGCGGCATCGTCAACTCCATATCGCTCAAAGAGGGAGAGGAGACATTCCTGCTCCGTGCCCGCGAAATACGCGACATGGGATGCGCCGTAGTGGTGATGGCAATGGATGAGACAGGGCAGGCTGATACATACGAGCGCAAGATGGAGGTAGTGCGCCGCCAGTACGGCCTGCTCGTCAACAAAGCTGGACTGCATCCATGCGACATCATATTCGACCCCAATGTGCTTGCCGTCGCCACTGGCATAGAAGCCCACAACGATTTCGGCAGGGCTTTCATCGAAGCCAGCAAGTCCATCAAGACAGAGATGCCAGGTGTGCATGTCAGCGGCGGCATAAGTAACCTGTCGTTTTCATTCCGCGGCAACAACACAGTCCGCGAAGCGATGCACACGCGATTCATAACCCTCGCCGAGGGTCTGGATATGGGCATCGTCAATCCGTCAGCCATGAAAAAGAGCGAAGATTTCGACCCTCTGCTCATCGGGATAGTTGACCATGTGTTGCTCAACGACTCGACTGAAGCCGTAGACCACCTTGTAGACCTCGCCGGGGAGATACTCGCTGCCACCAAGCCTGAGCCTGCCAAGGCATTCCCAAACCCCTCCGCCACCAAATCCGCATCGGAGCGTATAGCCGAGATGATAGTGCGCGGACGGCACGAAGGCATAGAGGCTCTGCTCCAGAGCGAGATAGATGCCGGCAAGTCAGCCATGGAAATCGTGGACGGCAGCCTGATGTCGGGCATGAACGAAGTAGGCAGGCTGTTTGCCGACGGTCGCATTTTCTTGCCTCAGGTAGTAAAAAGCGCCGGAGCCATGAAAGAGGCTGTCAAATGGCTGACACCTTACATCGAACAGTCCTCGGCTTCAGGTGATGCCGCCCAATCTGACGCTCCACGCGTGGTGCTCGCTACCGTCAAAGGTGACGTTCACGACATCGGCAAAAACATAGTGGCAATAATACTCCGCTGCAACGGTTTCAAGGTCGACGATCTCGGCGTGATGGTCCCGGCAGAGACCATCCTCGCCCATGCCCGAGACTTCAAAGCCGACATGATAGGTCTGAGCGGACTCATCACCCCCTCGCTCCATGAGATGCAGGAATTTGCCGCCCTGATGGAACGCGAAGGGCTGCGGATACCGCTGTTTGTGGGGGGAGCTGCCACATCCGCCATACACACAGCGGTGCGCATAGCCCCAGGATACAGCGGACAGGTGTTTCACACCGTCGATGCCGCCCAGCTCCCCGGCGTGGCACGCCAATGGCTCAACCCTGCCACACGTCAAGATGCCATCCGCCAACTTCAAGCCCGACAGGAGAAACTGCGACACGACCATGACACTCCCTCGTCGCCACTGTTGCCTTTCCAGCAGGCAAACAACCTGCGACAACCAGCACCCACTGACGGCAGCCAGTCATCCCCCCTCTCCGTTGGCACAAAAACACGCCATGTGCCCATATCCGAAGTGCGTAGTTACATCAACTGGCGCGCATTCCTGATAGCGTGGGGTCTGGATGCATCTCTCGCCTCAATGACCGACATCAAAGGCTGCGACCACTGCCGCGCCCAGTGGCTTGCATCGCTGCCGGAAGACAAACGCAAGAAAGGAGCGGAAGCCATGCAGCTCATAAAGGAGGCAAACCGGCTGCTTGACACCCTGTCCGAGAAATTCCCACAAGGCATCACTGTACGCACTGCCACACATGCCGCAGGCTCGAGAGGAAACGACATAGCAATCCAGACATGCGACGAGGAAGTGATATTTCCGACACTCCGCCAGCAGACAGATGCCGACGGACAACCGCGGCTGGCATTGGCTGACTTCGTAGCTGAGGCTACAGACTGCACCCCATATCCTGACCGTCTGACTTTCTTCGCATGCACAGTAGGTCCGGAGATACAAGAGCGCATAGAATCGCGACGGGCTTCCGGCGACGAGTTCTCAGCAATGTTACATCAGTCCATAGCCGACCGACTCGCCGAAGCCGCCACCGAGATGCTCCACCAGCGCATATCGGGTGGTCGCGGCATCCGTCCAGCCATCGGCTACCAGTCAATGCCCGACCAGTCTCTCATCTTTGAGGCTGACAAACTGCTTGATTACGACTCATTAGGCATCACTTACACCGAAAACGGAGCGCTCTACCCGCAAGCCACCACGACTGGATTTTTCATCATCCGCGATGATGCCCGCTATTTCAGCATAGGAGACATATCAGCCGAGCAGTTTGATGATTACACACGCCGTCGAGACATCCCGGCAGAACGCATGAGCCACTTCATAGCACCTCGCATCTGTTAAAATGTGATAATTTTTGGCGCAAAGTATTGCATCATTCCCCAAAACTCCTTACCTTTGCATCGCTTTTGAAAATCAAATCGGGGTGTAGCTCAGTTGGTTAGAGTACGCGTCTGGGGGGCGTGAGGTCGCTAGTTCGAGTCTAGTCACCCCGACCAACAACAAAAGCTTGAAGATGATGAAGCCATCCGCTTCATCATCTTTTTTTATTTATATTCAAATATGTGCACACTTTTGTGTACACATATTTGTTATATTACAAAGAAACCGTTATATTTGCGAAAACGTCAGAAACATATAAGCACCATGTACACACTCACAGTCAGAGATTTCCGCAGCAATATGGCATCATCATTTGACAAGGTTGATGCCGGTGAACGCGTCCTTATCCGCCGCAAGCGCCAGACCTACGCCCTCATCCCCGTCAACGATGACGACCTCACAATCACGCCCGAACTGCAAGCAAGAATCGAAGAGGCTCGGCGCGAACACAAAGAAGGACGTACCCTAACATTTGAAACAGCCTCCGAGGCGCAACGCTGGATGGATGAATTATGAAGTATACTATCGAGTATTCCTCCCACGTCCAGAAGGTCTTGAAAAAATGGAAGAAATCAAACCCTATCGCGTTCAAGAAGCTTTATAATCTGCTGCCTGAAATAGAAAGCCATCCACGCATCGGCACTGGACACCCCGAACCCCTGAAAGGAGGTAATGATGTGACGTATTCACGGCATTTGACCGCCCATGACCGCATCATATACGACATTTATGATGACACGGTACACGTCCTCATCATCGAAGTCGAGGGGCATTATGACGACAAGTAGGCATCTTTATCAGCTGTCAGAACGATAGAGCCATGCATAGAGACAGCCTACAAAAAGCGAGCCACCTACGATATTGCCGAGAGTAACGGGGAGAAGATTGCAGACCAGACCGCTCCAATCCCACAATCCGGACACATACATGCCGGCAGGGATGAAAAACATGTTGGCAACAGAGTGCTCCAGACCCAATATAACAAATGCAGCAACAGGAATCCAGCAGCCCACAGCTTTACCCACAATACCATCGGAGGTCAGAGCAAGCCATATGGCAAGGCAGACGAGCCAGTTGCACCCTATGCCGCGCCAAAAGGCGGTCATAGGCGACAAGGACATCTTCACGTCCGCCAGTTTTATTATCACAGCCGAAAACGGATCGGCATCAAGCAGACCGCTTCCCATAACCATCAAACCTACAATCAACAAAGCCCCTAAAAAATTTCCAGCCCATACCACGGCAAGATTCTTAACCACCTGACCGATAGACAATCTGCCTTTGAGAGCTCCAGGCATAAGCACGGCACAATTACCAGTGAACAACTCCGCCCCAAACACCACCGTAAGCAACAGTCCGATAGGGAACGTCAGACCCGACATCACCTTCTGAGCCGAAGGATTATCGGCAAAACCAGCCGAGGCGACAATTGACAAAATGCCGCCCAAAGCTATAAACGCACCTGCCATGACTGTGCGGACAAGTTTCTCCACGGGCGTATAAGCGACTTTAGCCGAGCCGACACCGACAAGGTCACATATAATCTGCTTCTGTGATTTCATAATGACTGGAATTTGCCAACAAAGTTACATCTTTTCCCACATATTCGCTATCTTTGTAAAGCTATGGCAAAGAAAATCAAGACTGCATGGTTTTGCACCGAGTGCGGTGCCGAATCGCCTAAATGGGAAGGACGGTGCTCCCAGTGCGGGCAATGGAACACCATGGTTGAAGAACGCGTATCCCCCACTTCATCCAAGGCTCCGTTAGCTTCCCGCGAGCTCAAAAGCCGCCCTGTCAAAGTCTCCGACATCCCACGCAGCGACGAGGAGCGCATACATATGCCCTCCGACGAACTTAACCGTGTGCTCGGAGGCGGTCTCGTTACCGGTTCTATGGTGCTGATAGGAGGCGAGCCTGGCATAGGCAAGTCCACCCTCGTGTTGCAAAACGTGCTCTCCATCAAGAGCCGCCGCATCCTTTACGTCTCCGGAGAGGAAAGCGCAGCCCAGCTCAAGATGCGCGCCGAACGCCTCGGACGCCTAAGCGAAAACTGCTACATCGTGTGCGAGACCTCTCTGGAAACCATCATGGACCACATCGACCATGTGAAGCCCCAGCTTCTCGTAGTGGACTCCATCCAGACTATAGCATCAGACACCATAGAGTCATCGGCTGGAAGCGTCAGCCAGGTACGCGAGTGCGCCGCCCGGCTGCTGCGCTATGCCAAGACATCGGGAGTGCCTGTGCTCCTCATCGGGCACATCACCAAGGAGGGTAGCATCGCCGGACCGAAAGTGCTTGAGCACATAGTGGATGTGGTGCTACACTTCGAAGGCGACAAGCACTATATGTACCGCATACTCCGAAGCATCAAAAACCGCTTCGGCAGCACATCGGAGTTAGGCATCTACGAGATGTGTCAGCGAGGTCTCCGCGAAGTCGCCAACCCATCGGAGATGCTATTGAGCCGTTCGGAAGAAGAACTGTCAGGAGTCGCCATAGGCGTGACGCTCGACGGCATCCGCCCATTCATGATCGAAGTACAGGCTCTGGTTTCCACAGCCGCATACGGCACACCGCAACGAGCCGTGACAGGATTCGATTCCAAGCGCATGAACATGCTCCTTGCCGTGCTTGAAAAACGAGCCGGCTTCCACCTCGCCTCCAAGGACGTATTCCTCAACATAGCAGGAGGTATCAAAGTCAACGACCCGGCTCTTGACCTTGCCGTGACAGCCGCCATAATGTCAAGCAACGTAGACCTTGCTGTGCCCCGCGACATGTGCATGGCTGGGGAAATCGGGCTTTCAGGCGAGATACGCCCAGTGACACGCATAGAGCAACGTATCCTTGAAGCCGAAAAGCTCGGTATGTCCACCATCCTGATTCCTCGCGGCAATCTCAAAGGGATGGACACTTCCAAGATGAAGATACGCTGCATCGAAGTGTCTAAAGTGGAAGAAGCATTCAAAGCACTGTTCACCTGACGACCATCTATTGCGCCGATGACCCTTCCCCAACCGTTCAGACAGGCATCCATTGCAGTAACAGCCGCTATCGCCGTGACGATGGTGGTAGCAATGTATGCCGTAGTGAGCATCGGAGGGAGCTGGGATGCCTCAGAGTCGTCAATACTTTTTGCAGAAAATATTCTCTCTATCGGCATAAATCTCCTCGGTCTGTGTATAGGATACTGCGGTATGCGGTTGTCATGGCGGTCTGTGATAATGCTGGCTTTAGTGGCATTGTCATACGATGCGGTCAATTTCGCATTAGTCTCTGTTGCCGGCTCCCATTTAACAGGATGGGATATCGCTACGGACAGCCCTCACAACCTCCTGACCACAGCACTGACAATGCTATTCTTCCCGGTATCATCGATGCCGTATCGGCTGATACACGGCTATCTCTTTTTGCTGATACTATCCCCGCTCATCAACAGAGGGCTTGCAGCTCTTGACCGACCGCAGATGAAAGCCCTTGTAATCATCCTGACAGTCTCGGTCATCCTGTGCGGATGGATGGCGGAGAACTATCTTGCATGGTGGCACTGGAATCTATATTACCTTATATATCTATACGTTACCGGATATTACCTCAGCTCTACGCACGTCCTTGACCGGCTTCCCTCTCGACGGCTGTTTATCGGCAGCGGAGCATGCATCATAGCCCTCGGAGCGGCTATTTACATCCATGACTTGATGAGCGGACCGTGGACCTACTGGTTTTCGTCGGGACATGCCAACAACGCATTCAGCCTGACGGCTTCAGTGTTACTATTCGCATATGCCACACGACATCGACGCGATTATAATGGTCCTCCGTGGCTCGCGACTGCCATACTCGGCACATTTATGCTGATAACGGGCCCTGCCGCCACAAGGCTGATGGATATCACCGAACTGTCTCTGAAAGCCAATCTGGCGACAGTGGTAGTAATATGCCTGTCTACCACGGCATTTGCCGCGATTATAGCATGGCTCATATACGAGCCGCTGTTACTGATTACAGACTTCATAGCCCGGCGGCTTCCGGTATTACGCGCGACAGCACCCTCAGTTACACTCACCCCGATGCCTACTGTGGCTCGTTCATCATGCCGCAATTCTTCTATCGAGCTTGCCCGCATTCTTGCCATGTCGATGATACTGGTCGAGCACCTGACATTCTCCAAGACCGCCACCGATTTTGCATTATACGATGCATGGGGCATAATCATATTCGGCATAAATTCATGCTGCGTGTCTGTATATGTCATGTTGCTGGGAGTCATGGGATTGCGACTTACATGGAAATCGGTAATCAATATATGGCTGACAGTCCTGTTATTCAACACCCTGTCACTCGTGACAATAGCTTTGCTCGGCAAGACTGCAGCCGAATACCACACTGTCACCGACCTCGTCAAATCCCTTGTATTCCCTATCGGAAGCAGCCACTACTGGTTTATCAAGGCATACCTGCTCCTGATCACACTTATCCCATTGGTCAACAAAGGTTTGTGCCGCTTCGACTTACGGTCATTGAGGCTTCTCGTCCTCATGCTTACGTGTGCAGGCATATACTGCGGCTGGCTGGGACAGAATCCTCTCCATGACATGTATAACTACTGGGGATGCGATTACTACGACTACATCTACCCTGCTGATGTCATGTTTTATTTTATATGGCTCTATGTAATCGGATGGTGGATGGCACGGGAGCCGCGACTCTGCTACCTTTCCCCATGGACGCTGATTGGCGGTTTCCTGCTGTTTGCGACTATGCAAGGGTTGCTACACCTCTCGTCAGTAGATGAACCTGACATGCAGACGTCACTTTTTTCACCTTATCAGCGGCAGGGGCTTCTGATTAATCTGAGTGCATTTTTCTTCGTATGTTTCTTCACACGCTTCTCGTTTCACAATAAACTCATCAATCTGCTCGGAGCGGCATCTCTGGGTTGCTATCTGCTTCAAGACAGCAAACCCGGTTTCTTGATGTACACACTCGGGGCTCGGCTTTTTGACACACATGGTTTTTCTGCCCCATATTGGGGCTTCATAACCGTCTATTTCATAACGATATGGCTACTGTCCGCCATAATTTTCCACTATAAACGCCGATGGATGCCTCGGCTTGTCGATAAAATCATATCAAGATTGCCTCAGAAATGGAAGAAAGAGATATGGTAGACCACCAAAATACAATCACGACAGACTACTTCAAAGTTCCTGTCAGTGCCATGGTGCGCCATCTCCTGGGGCGATGGCTGAAGATATGGGGCGTAGCTCTGGCTGCGGTGCCTATCGTCTTCATAGCGGTATCCGTAGCCCTTCATGATATCCGTTGGGCACTGGTGGCGCTGATGCTCGTCATGGTGCTGACACCATCTGTCATACTCATAATCTTCTACAGCCAAGCGTTGCGTCCCGAGACGGCTCGGGCGATAATCCCCCACCGCTTGGTCATATGCCGCGGACAATGGGTCAGGATAGAATACCGCCCAGATCCCGACAGACGTGTCCCGGCTGACGAACTGATTCCATGGGACAGTATACGGTATCTGCGTGACTGCGGAGCCTACTGGATGCTCATCTACTGATATTTTCGCATGGCGGCTGCTTGAGACGGGGCTAATTTTGTCGTGAATCCCACCACCAACCCCTTTTTTTCACGACATGTTGACCATCCCGTTTTTTGTATCCGACCTGTTTATCCCCGACCCTGACACATCCCTGCCAGCTATTATCCAGTTATGTCTCATCGGTGCTGTGGAATACACATCTGTAGTGTTCTCAGCCCTCATTGACCTTTGGAGCGGCATGCGTAAAGCCAAGCGTATGGGCATCAAACGCACCTCCCACGGGTTGCGCCGCACTGTAAGCAAACTCTCGTCTTATCTCGTTCTGATGGCTATGCTTACAGGCATAGACATCGCCATCGTGCTCAGCTGCCTCTTTCTCAGCCACAACGGCATGTCCGTCCCGCCGCCGTTCTTATGGCTCACATCTCTTGGAGCCGCAGGGCATATACTGATTGAAGCCATAAGCGTCCTTGAGAACCTCGAGCAAGGTCCCCGTCTGCGATCTTTAGGCAAAAAGCTATGGAACTTCTATCGCAAAAACCGTCGTTCGGCTACTTTTTGAAACCGCTGATACCTTGCTCAAGGAATTTGGCAAATTTCGCCACGTTTTCATCGTAGCTGTAAGGACCGGAGAGCAAACGTCCCTGCGTGTCAAGCACCACGTAATAGGGCTGGGCATTAGCTCCGAACTTAGAGCGTTGCAGGTAGCTCCACAGCTCTCCGTAGGTGTCAAGCGTGATTTCACGTCCGTTTTCCACCACATTACGCGGCTGAGGCAGAGCTTTCTTCTCATCAACCATGAGCTTGATGACCACAAAGTTGTCATCAATCATGGTCTTTATGTCAGCCTGATCGAGGACAGCACCCTCCATCTTGCGGCAATTGACACATCCATAGCCCGAAAAGTCCACAAATACGGGTTTGTTCTCGCGCGCAGCTACAGCCATGCCCTCATCATAGTCATGATACTCCTTGAATCCGTCACCGTAGAGGTTGAAATCCTGTGTATAGAGCGGAGGCACAAACGCGCTTACACCCTTAAGCGGAGCACCCCACAGACCAGGCACAAGATACACCGTGAATGCAAACGAGACCATGGCAAGGAAAAACCTCACAAGACCTATCGACGAGTCGGCAGGTCCGTAGTGCTTGAAGTTGAACCAACCCATCAGATAGGCACCCAGCAGACCGAATACGGCAATCCACAAGCACAGGAACACCTCTCGGTCAAGAATATGCCAGCCGTAAGCCAGGTCAGCCACCGACAGGAACTTCAGCGACAGCGCAAGTTCGATAAATCCGAGCACCACCTTGACCGTTCCCATCCAGCCTCCGCTCTTGGGCGCGCTCTGGAGCCATGACGGAAACAGGGCGAACAGCGCAAAAGGTATAGCCAATGCAAGCGAGAAGCCGAACATGCCCACCATCGGGCCGAATTTATCACCCGAAGTGGCAGCCTCTACAAGCAGAGTGCCTATGATAGGACCGGTGCATGAAAACGACACCAAAGTCAGTGTAAACGCCATGAAAAACATGCCAAGCAATCCGGTTGATTTCTCTGCCCGGGCATCTATCCTGTTGACCATCTTGGAGGGCAGCGTTATGTCAAATGCACCGAAAAACGATACGGCAAACACCACCAGCAGCAGGAAGAATATGATATTGCACACCGCACTCGTCGACAGCGCATTGAGCGAGTCCGCGCCGAATATCAGCGTAACGACCATACCGAGCAGCACGTAAATGACTATGATAGACAGCCCGTAGGTCAGCGCATCTCCCACCGCACGGCTGCGGCTTTTACCTTTCTTGAGGAAAAAGCTGACCGTCAGCGGTATCATGGGCCACACACATGGCGTAAGCAACGCCACAAATCCACCGAGAAAGCATGTGAAGAATATCCACCACAGCGATGACGAATTATAATCATCACTGGGATTAGCACCGTTAAATGTCACAGGAGCCCATAAATCGCCAAGACTTTCCTGTCCGATGGCAGATACGGTAGTGTCTGCTGACGCGACACCACCTTTAGTAATCGTATCGCCAACCTGCGGCAGCGCATCTTCCGGTTGTGCCCCGGTTGCTGACGGCATTGTCCCTTTGACCTCGAAAGGTTCTTTGGTCGGAGGCAGACAGCTTCCGTCATTACAAGCCTGATACCTGATATTACCGCTGACAGAATATGTGTCACCGGTCACCTCAAAGATGCGTTTCAATGTCACTCGACCAGACCACCAGCTCAGTTCAGCCTGAAACACATCATCAAATTTATGCACAGGAGCTTTTGATGCCTGAAGGTTTCCTATCGGTTTAAGCCCTTTCACATCCTTGAGTTCAACGCTCAATGGCGTAGGTCCGACATTAGGGTCGACGAGATTGCTGTACATGTGCCAACCATTCTCTATCGATGCCGTCATCTCCACCGCGACCCTGCGGGCAGCCGCGTCCTCAACGGATTTCACCGTCCATCTGACAGGGTTTTCCATCTGGGCATATGTATACGAAATGCCCGTAGATATCATCAATGCAAAGATTGTCAGCAAGCGTATTAGTGATTTCATAGCAGGTATGTTTTTCGTTACAAAATTAGCACTTTTCGCTCATTATGACTCCGATAAGACTTCAATTTTTGCATATATCTGCTTTTTTATGCACTTTCGGAGCCTCTCGTGTGTTAAGATTATATCTTAATTACTTACCGATCGCATCATCATGAAATCCGGTACTTCATTTTTCACCACATTACCCAGAGGTGCAGCCGCCATGATATCAGTGCTATTATCATGGCTGATGGTTCCTGTAGCTGCATCAGCCGTTGAGGCGCAGACAGTGGCAGAGACAGATTCTGCCGCCGTCATCATGAGTGACAGCATACCGGCCGACACATTGTCGCGCAGCCGGATGAGCGTCACCCGGGGAGCTCTGTTTGATTCCATCGCTGTGACCATGTTGCAGCTTGATGACGAGTATCTCACAAGGAGCATCGTGTATCGGAAACAGCAGATTGACGAAGATTTTCTCGCTATGGCTCCTACTATCGTGCCCATCCCTGGACCTCAGGGATTGCCGCTTTATTTCAGACCCTACTCCATGACTCTCAACGACCCTGACTGGGGTCGCTACTGGGCAAACATGGGTTTGATAGCAGGAGCTATGGGAGGTGCTCTCGCAGTGTTGGAGTGTCTTCCCGAAGATGCCACTTCCTGGAATCGCAAGGAACTCCAGGAAGTGCCACCCTTCAAACGCTGGTACCGTAACATATTCGTGCGCAACCCTGAACTTGACCGAGACAACTGGGTGTTCAACTATCTGCTCCACCCCTACGCCGGTGCGGCATACTTCATGGCTGCTCGAACATGCGGATTCAACTTCTGGAGGTCGATGCTGTCATCGGCGTTCGTCTCCACGGTGCTGTGGGAGTTTGGCATCGAGGCTTTTATGGAGCGTCCGTCGTATCAGGACATAGTGATAACCCCAGTGGTCGGCTCAGTCATCGGCGAGCTTTTCTACAAACTCAAACGTGAAATCGTCGCCAACGACTACCGTCTGTGGGGTTCGCCGATCATCGGAGGTATCGTGGCATTCCTGATTGACCCGGTCAATGAATTTCTTGACCTATTCCGCGGCAACCCCCTTAAAGGATACCATCTGGATCTTGACGGCGAGCACCTCAAAGACCATCACGGCGGATTCCCTATTTACTCGTCAATCATGCCCACACTTGTCAAAGGCGCTCCAGGCTTCGCATTATCCATCGTATTTTGAACCAAAAGCGTCTGTCAAACCTTATTTTAGTAACACACCATCCGAATAACCGAAATTCAATTATACCAAACACTATGATTACCGACAAAATCATCTGGCCGCCAGCCTACGAGCCTTCACTCGCCGACGGCATCGTATCCAACGAACTGATAGTAAAGCATATCGACCCCGAGGAGCTATGGCCTTATCTGACCAATATATCCGACTGGAACCGCTTTACAAAGGATGTGATGGATGCACAGTTCATCGACCCTTCTATTGAAGACCCCCATCTTTTCGCCAAAGCCGAATTTGAGTACCGCGAGGCTGGTCTGAGCCTTGCCGCCCACGTGCTTGAATGCGTAAAACCCAAAGCCGACCGTCCAGGCCGCATATCGTGGGAAGGAAATATCAAGGGGAAAGACGGAGCCGAATTCAGCTTCTGCCAGGCATGGCTTCTCGCCATGGCTCCTGACCACGGCACACGCATTCTTACCGAAATGTCGGTAAAGGGCAGCCTTGCCACGGATGAGCTCCTCGGCAGCTTACACAACATCAACCGCATGTGGCTTGAAGGACTTGCCGAGTACACCCTCAAGCACCTGACGCAGACCAACCATCCGCGTCAGCCAATGGACGGTCCCACACGATGACATTTCACAGCTCGATAGCGGGCTGATAATATATGCGGTCACCGCATCGCAGATTCAGAGGCGCCAGATAATACATCTGGCGCTTCTTTGCGTCTGTATATCTTACCGGGATGTAATGCTTCCCGCCGATTTCAAAAGCCGGCGCGCCAGCATAGGGCAGATCGGGCAACGTAGTAGTGACAAAACCATCGCCCACCCTGGTCATATCTCCATCTTTGACAGCAATATTCCTGAGCGCAGCGGGCAAAACAACCATAGGCGGCATCCCCTCGGGAGCATATTGCGTAGAATAGTGCATGGACATGTATTTTTCATAAGGCTCAGGAATGCCTCTCACTTTGGCAAGCGTCAGCCATCTGTACGAATCCCAAGGCAGATAATCCATGTATACCGGCTCATAGGGATTACGGCTATAGGTCTCCAACGCCGCTGTCAGCTCACGGCGCATGCGTGACTGTACCACGTCTACCGCTATCAGATGTCCGAGAATCAACACGCTGAGCACTGCCGACACTATTCCTCCTGCCACACGTCCTATGCGCCATCCATATCGGCGCCCCCACTGCACCAGGGCGATAATCGCCGTCAGCTGGGCAAACCATCCGCTGCGTCCCACTATGCCGCTTGACCCTGACATACATGCAGCCACGATTGATGCCACTACGAATATGATCCACGGAGTATGTGACATCTCGACAAGCCGATGACGGCGAAATACCGCCATAAAAGCCACGAAAATGACAAGAAACAGCGCATAGAAATCGCTTTTAAGCAACAATAGCCACAGCACATCGTTAGGTATACGCTCGCCGACACCGATGCCCTCGGCGATGAAACGACCCCATATGCCTGGCGACAGCAATGCAAACAATGTACCGCAGAAGAAGCCTATGACCATCCCCCTCTGTACGGATGATAGCTTTCGCCACGGCTTTGACATCCACATCCATGCGCACAGTCCGACGGAGACAGACACACCCAACCCTTCATGCATCGAAGCGGCAAAAGCAGCCAATAGCCATGCACCCCATCGCCAACGCGGCGTGGCTCCGCGCAGCAGCAACCACAGCACAGCCATGACCATAGCCGATGACCACACGTAGTTAAACATCACGTCATAGAGCATGAACGCATCCCACCATGGGAATGTAAGGAGCAGCAACGCTGTCACAAACAGTTTTGCCGTAGCCGTGTGACGCTTCCCTAATCCCGACAATACAAGCGTCAGAGCATAGAAGCCGAAACACATAAATCCGTTGACGACATCAAGCACCCAACGGTTCACACCTCCGAGCCACCATGGCGCAAGCAGATTAGCCATGCGTCCGTTGCTATACATCCAGTGTCCGCCAGCAAGCTTGATATAGCCCCAGAGTGAGCTTCCGACCACCTTCATGCCATCGGCATAGACGGCATCATCGCCGGCAAGAAGCTGCATGGCTCCGAACACCACGGTATGTATGCCTATCAGCCCCACGACAATCCATGCCCATATGTCGGCAGCCGAACAGGAGCCGATATGGGAGTTCATACGATGTCTTTCTGACATCATTCGGGGTAAATGGGGACTTTGCGATGTATCGAGTGGTCAAGCGATATGAGCGTCTCGGTATGCGTCACGCCCGGTATCATCTGTATGCGGTCATTGAGCAGCTCCATGAGGTGCTCGTTGTCACGCGCGAACAGCTTTATCAGCATTGTGTAAGGTCCGGTGACGAAGTGGCATTCGGTCACTTCCGGTATCTTTTCAAGCTCAGCCGCAACCTTGCGGTAGAGAGCGCCTCTTTCGAGGGTGATGCCTATGAATGTACAATTGTTCAATCCCAGCACATGAGGATTGACATAGTAGCCTGACCCGGTGATGACATTGAGGTCTATCATGCGCTGTATGCGCTGATGCACTGCCGCACGCGACACACCGCATGCTATCGCCACATCCTTAGAGGGGATGCGTGCATTGTTCATGACGATTTCAAGTATCTGCCTGTCAAGACTGTCTATTTTCTCCATGCTATCAAATTATCAGATAATTGCATTACCGATTACGCTTCAAACGCGCCTATTCTTGACAAATTTACACATTATTTTCCATTTTACAATCAAAAAGACAGAAAAAGCAAGCGAGGAGACCGTTGACGGGTCTCCTCGCTCGTTTGTATGGTTTATGCGGAGTGATTACTTGCCGATATGCTCATACTGAAGTGTAAGCGTGGGCTGGTCGCACACCTCGGCAGGACCGTAATACTGCACGGGACCGGGATATACGTAGTTGTCATTGACAGCCCATGAGTCACGCTTAGACGCGAAGTAGCGGAAAGCATTGCCTTTGAGATCCACGAGAGCCTTCTGGATCACAGGCTTCATGGCTCCGTGACGACGCTCCATGTTCATCATCATGGTGATAGGTATGCCACCGGGGAGCCACTGCACAGATGCCTTGGTCAGATTGCGCATGCTTGACATGTAACCTGTCACGCCGGCATGGATGAGGCAAGAAGCAGTGAAACCGAGACCGTAGCAGTAGTCGGCATCGAAGTTAGAGGGGAACGCGCAACGTCCTTCATAACCGAAGAAGTGGTGCATTGTAGAGAACTTGCCTGCATATTTGCCCTCGGCACGGAGTTCTTCGAGGCGGTGAGACACCATCTCGCTGAGGAGCTTCTCTGTCTCGATGAGCGATACCTGCACATTGCCGTGGGGGTCGCGGTCGAGGGTGAGCTGACGGGCTACACCGGCGGGCAGAGATGCGTAAATCTTAGCGTTCTCGGCATCAAGATGGTCTATCACATACTGACGCTGGTCAGCAGCGGCAGCAAATTCGTCGGCATTGTGGGCGAGCATCTCGTTGAGTTCGGCGATGAGCTTCTTCATAGCGGGGATGAACTCGATGAGGCCTTCGGGCACGAGCACTGTACCGTAGCCGCAGCCCTTCTCCTGACGAGCCACCACGATGTCAGCGATGTGGTTGACGATGTCGGCGAGAGTCTGGTTCTTCTCCTCTACCTCCTCCGAGATGATGGTCACGTTGGGCTGGGTCTGGAGAGCGCACTCGAGGGCGATATGAGAAGCAGAGCGACCCATAAGCTTCATGAAGTGCCAGTATTTCTTAGCCGAGAGGCAGTCACGCTGTATGTTGCCGATAACCTCCGAATAGGTCTTGGTAGCGGTGTCAAAGCCGAAAGAAGCCTCGATAACCTCGTTCTTGAGGTCGCCGTCGATGGTCTTGGGGCAGCCGATCACCTGCACGCCGGCATTGATTTCCTTGTAGTATTCGGCGAGGATGGCAGCGTTGGTGTTGGAGTCGTCGCCACCGATGATGACGAGAGCCGAGATGTTGAGTTCGCGGAGGATTTCAAGACCCTTGTCAAACTGCTCCTTGGTCTCGAGCTTGGTGCGACCAGAGCCGATCATGTCAAAACCGCCTGTATTGCGATACTCATTGACCAGGTCAGCGGTGATTTCCTTGTACTTGTGGTCCACGAGACCGCCAGGACCCATCAGGAATCCGTAGAGACGGCTGTCGCGGTGTATCTTCTTGATGCCGTCAAAAAGTCCGCAAATCACATTGTGACCGCCAGGAGCCTGACCGCCCGAAAGAATCACGCCGACATTGATGGGGCTGCCGGTTGTAGGATTGGGGTTGCGCTCAAATCGCAGTTCAGGCAGTCCGTAAGTGTTAGGGAAGAGCTTCTTGATTTCTTCCTGGTCAGCTACTGACTGTGTGGGCTGTCCCTCGACCACCTTCACCGGGTGTGTCATCACGATGGGAAGCTTGGGCTGATAAGCCATGCGGGCTTTTTGCAAGACGCTTTGTTTCATTGTTCTTTTTTAGACTCTAAGTTGTCCTATTAGATTAAATATATATGTGCCTATTATTTGACGTTGCAAATATCGCAATAATTTTCAAAATATCAATGCGTTGCCCCCAACGATTTCTGCCGCAACCTGTCATTGGCGGTGGAGGATGCGCGGGAAGAGCTTGCGGAAGCGGACGAGAGGGGCGGTGATGCTGCCGCCTGCCACCACGAAGGTGACGGCGGCGATGATCAGCACGAGTCCGAGGGTCTCGCCGGGGGTAAGGGTCTCACCGAATACGCAGATTCCTATGATCACAGCCGTGACAGGCTCCAAAGCCCCGAGGATGGCTGTGGGTGTAGCACCGATATACTGGACAGCCTTGGTGGTGCAGATAAATGAGATGACCGTGGGGAAGATCGCCAGGCATAACAGATTGCCCCACATGGTCCAGTGTGTCGGTACTGTCAGATTGCCCATCGCCGTCACTCTCGCTATGAACAGCAGCGAGCCGAATCCAAGCAGATAAAATGTCAGCCTCAATGTGGCGACACCATGGAGTATAGGTCTGTTGACCCCGACGATATAGATGGAATATGACAATGCCGAAGCTATGACTATCAATGTGCCTACAGCCGACAGTGTGGCACCGCCCTCCCCTCCGGTATAAAGCAGAGCAATACCTCCGACTGCCAACGCTATGCACAGCACTGTCATCGCAGTCAGCTTCTCATGAAAGCACACTACGCCTATGGCAGCCACCATGATCGGATAGACGAAAAGTATGGTCGAGGCAATCCCGGCTTCCATGTAGTTGTAGCTCAGAAACAGCAGCAAAGATGACAGAGCCATCACGATGCCGAGGACTGCCACTGCTCCGAGCTGGCGACGCGTCAGCCCCGAAAAGCGGTGTCCACGTAGGCGGAGCATCACCGCCAGCACAGGCATAGCCATGAGATACCTGAACAGCAGCACCGAGTCAGCATTCATCCCGTCGGCATAGAGCGGGAGAGCAAACAGCGGGTTCATGCCGTAGGTGGCAGCTGCTACTGCAGCAAATATATATCCTCTGGTTTTAGCTGATGTAGTCATCTCTACGACAAAGTTACTCATTTTTTTCGCTATCTTTGTATCTGTCTAACCGCTGATGCCACATGAAGTTTGCCGAAGTGCTGATGCCTGTGCCTATTGCCGGCACGTTCACATATGAAATCCCTGAAGAGCTCGCCTCGGCAGTCAAGCCGGGATGCCGCGTCATCGTGCCGTTCGGTCTGAGGCGCTTCTACACGGGCATCGTGGTGTCTGTCACCCATTTGCCTCCCGAAGGGTTTGACACCAAGCCCATAGCGATGGTGCTTGACAACGGCGACCCGATAGTGCGATATCCGCAGCTGAAGCACTGGCAGTGGCTTGCCGACTACTATCTCTGCTCTGTAGGCGACGTGTACCGCGCAGCCGTGCCTTCAGGTCTGAAATTGGAGAGCGAAACCTTCATTGAGCTTAATACCGACTATGAGGAAGATCCGGAATACCCTCTGAATGAGCGCGAAGCGATAGTCATTCAGGTTCTCAGCCACTTTGACAAACGCATGACCATGGCTGACATAGAGAAAACCGCCGGACTCAAGCATCTCGCCCGCACCACCTCCACCCTGCTCCAGAAAGGCGCTATCATCATATCGGAGCGACTCGTCGAACGCTACCGACCTCTCCAGGAGACGTATGTGCGCCTCAACTTCCCCAATGGCGACATGTCAGCTCTTGCAGAGGCATTTTCAAAAGTCAAAGGTGCCCGCAAACAGGAGACAGCGTTGCAAAACCTCATACAACTCTCCGCATTCAACCGCCAGTCAGAGCCGCCCAAAGAGGTGTCACGGGCTGCCCTCATAGAGCATGCCGACGTTACCACAGCCATCATCAAGGCATTGAGCGACAAGGGTGTCGTAGAAGTGTACAAGAAGACCATCGACCGCTTCAAATACTCAGGCATCGTCTCCGGAGAGCTTCCACAGCTGAGCGAACCGCAGTCAAAAGCCCTCTCGGAGATACACCAGTCATGGATGGACCACAACACCACACTGCTCCACGGTGTGACATCAAGCGGCAAGACGGAGCTATATATCCACCTCATCGACTATGCGCTCCGTCAGGGCAAACAGGTGCTGATGCTCGTGCCCGAGATAGCCCTCACGACCCAACTGAGCCACAGGTTACAGAAAGTATTCGGCGACAAGGTGATGGTCTACCACAGCAAATTTTCCGACAATGTGCGCGTGGAGCATTGGAACACCCTGCTGCATGACGGCTCGCCACGAGTGATTCTCGGAGCAAGGACTTCGGTGTTTCTGCCGTTTTCCAATCTCGGACTTGTCATAGTGGACGAGGAACACGAGACAAGCTACAAACAGCAGGATCCAGCACCGCGTTACAACGCCCGTGATGCCGCCATAGTGCTCGCAGTCATGCACGGAGCCAAAGTGCTCCTCGGCAGTGCTACCCCTTCGGTAGAGACATATTACAAAGCCACTACAGGCGGCAAATACGGACTTGTCACACTCTCGGAGCGGTACCAGGGAGCGACCTTGCCACGCATAGAGATAGTCGACATGGGTTATGCCCGCAAAAAGGGGCTGGCACAGGGTGCGTTGGCGGCGCGAAGCCATGCACTTGTTTCCGAAGCCATAGGGCGCGGACATCAAGCGATAGTATTCATCAACCGCCGCGGATTCGCCCCGGTGGCACGATGCCGCATGTGCGCCAACATACCACGATGCCACAACTGCGACGTAGCGATGACCTACCACCGCTCACGCGGTCTGCTCGTATGCCACTACTGCGGTGCCACCCGTCAGCTCCCATCGGTGTGTCCTGCCTGCCATGAACCAGCCATAGAGGTTATAGGCTATGGCTCTGAGCGCGTGGAGGAGGAGGTTACAGACGCTTTCCCCCAGGCACGGATACTACGCATGGACCTTGACACCACACGCAACAAAGCTGGATATGACAATATCATCCAGGATTTCTCATCGGGCAAAGGCGACATACTCATAGGCACTCAAATGGTCTCCAAAGGGTTGGATTTCGGCGGTGTAGATACCGTGGTGGTGGTCAACGCCGACAGCATCATCAATTTCCCCGACTACCGCAGCGATGAACGGGCGTTCAACATGATATCGCAAGTGGCAGGCAGAGCCGGACGACGCTCTGCCGACACTCCCGGCACAGTCACCGTGCAGACGCTCAATCCTGCCCACGAGATATTCCAATACATCGTCAGCCACGACTACAAGGGATTCTATGACTACGCCATAGCCGAGAGGCAAGCCTACCATTACCCCCCGTTTACCAAACTCATACGCATATACATAAAGCACCGCAACCTCGAGGCAGTCAAGCTGCTGGCTGATGCCTACGGAGTGCAGCTGCGACAACTGTTCGGCGACCGTGTACAAGGTCCCCAGGAGCCGCCGATAGGACGCATCCAGCAGCTTTACATCCGCTGCATAATGCTAAAAGTGGAGACAAGCGCATCCATGTCAAAAGTGCGCAAATTGCTCCTTGACCTGCGCAATCTGATGCACTCGATGTATCCCGATATGAAATCGGCTGTGATATATTATGATGTGGATCCGATGTAATTCTTATAAGTTTTATAAGTCTTATAAGTCTTATAAGATTTATAGGAATTTACAGGCTGTCGGCGATTGCTTTGACCATGATGCCGAGGGTGTCGGGCTGATAATAGGGATTTGATGCGGAGCGGGCTTTCTCTTTTCCCTCATCGCTCAGCGCATAGGCTATGGCGCGGTCTATCTCATCGGCTGTCACTCCGCAGTGTATGACAGACTCACCGGCGATGCGTCCCTGCTGGCGCGTACCGATATTGACGGTAGGTATGTGCATTGAGGGCACTTCCACTATGCCGCTTGAGCTGTTGCCGACTACTGCATCCACATATCTCAATGCTGACAGATAACGAGTCTTGCCCAATGACGGGCTGCCAACAGCCCGATGGCTGTTGGCAGCCACCCAACGCTCTATCAGCTCGACCAGACCTCCTCCACGAGGGTCGTTGTTAGGGTAAGTAATCAGCACATCAGCCTCTTTGTGGCGGTCAAGCGCGTCAAGGAGAGCCCGGAATTGCTCCAACGGGCTGCGCTCATCGGCAGTAGCGGCATGATATGTCACCAACAGCGTAGGGCGCTCAAAAGCCATACCCACGCTTGCGGCAAGCTCTTCGCGGCCCATCAGCGGCTCGTTGAGCGCATTGTATACCCCTATCGCGCCGGTATTTATGACACGCTCTGGTGACGCGCCCATAGCTATGACACGCTGACGATAAGGCTCGGTAGCCGTCAGATGAAGCGATGACATCTGAGTGATAGCATGGCGTATGCTGTCATCTATCGCTCCGAGCGTAGTCTCTCCGCCTGCAATATGGATGATGGGGATGCGCATCATCAATGCCGCCGTAGCCGCCGAAAGCATCTCGAAGCGGTCGCCGAGTATGACAACACGGTCAGGTTTCAGGCGGTCAAACGCTGCAGCCATGCCTCGTAGGCACTGCGCCATGACGTCAACAGTCTGAAGTTCAGAGCCGTCAGTCTCATCCATCGGCACACGCTCCGCCACATCAAAACCGTCAGCCACTATTTCATCCACCGTATTACCGTAACGCGGCATCAGATGCATGTTGGTCGCGATGATTTTGACCTCAACGCCCGCTGTGGCTGCAAGAGCCTTGGCGACAGGGCTGAGAAGCCCCCACTCCGCGCGGGTCCCGGTAATGAAGGCTATGCGTTTCATCTCATGTGTGGATCAGAATGCTTGCTCTTCGCCTTTGACTGCGTTGATGACAGTCAATGCCATGATTTTGAGGTCGAGGGCGAAGCTCCAGTGCTCGATATACCAGATATCGCGCTCCACGCGACCTTCCATCTGCCATAGCTCTTCGGTCTGACCGCGGTATCCTGTCACCTGTGCCCATCCGGTGATACCGGGCTTGACAGCATGGCGCACCATGTATGTATTGATCAGCTGACTATACTCCTCCGTATGCTTCAGCATATGGGGACGCGGACCCACTATGGACATCTCGCCCTTGAATACATTAAGGAACTGCGGCAATTCGTCGATAGATGTATGACGCAGAAACTCTCCCACGCGTGTCTTGCGGGGATCATCCTTTGTAGCCTGCACCTTGTCGGCATCGACATTGACCTTCATGGTGCGGAATTTATAGCAATAGAAGTCCTTGCCATACAGTCCGGTGCGCTTCTGCTTGAAAAAGACCGGTCCGGGCGATGACATCTTGATGGCGATCGCCACCGGAATATATACGATAGGTGACAGCACCAGCACCACCGATGAAACAGCAAGATCAAATGCCCGCTTGATAAAGCGGTTGATGCGTGATTTAAGCGGCGTATCCTGCAGCGACATGACAGGTATGGAACCCATCGGCACGGCGTAGAATTTACCCTGAAGCTGACGTGGAATCTGCGGGACGAAGAAGAAACGCTGCATCCTCAACTCTGCCATACGGGCAACACGCGTGATTTCATCGGCTTCCGGCGACTCGGAACTGTAGAAAATCTCATCTACATGGTTTTCGGCAAGAAAAGCTTCAAGGGTGGATACTTCTCCCCGATAGTACTTCCTTATGCGGCTTGATTCATCAGGAACCACCGCCGAGAATACACCGGCTATGCGGTAACCAAGCTCTTTGGTATCATGCAGCATCTTGAACAGACGTTCTGTGGCATAACCGTGCCCCACAATCACTACCGTAGAGGTGTTACGCCCCATCGTGCGCATCTTATGCACAAATCCACGCAGGGCGAAACGTTCCAAAAGCAGCCCCCAGAACAGGGCTACATAGAACAACATCAAAGCCTGCCATGCCACATTGGTATTACCCATCAGATACAGCACCGTCACGAATATGAATGCATGCAGCAACACCTCAGAGACGATGCGGTTAAACACGCGTTCCGAACTTGTGGTACGAGAGTGGATAGTGTTGTTGGTAGTGCGTCCTACGACTATCACTGCCACGAGATTAAATAAGATCCATGATGTGGCATTGGACAATATGGGTGCATCCCACCACAATCCCACAATGAGATAGTAGACAAGGTTGTACATAGCCAAGTCCAATGCCCAACCGACATGGGGCAAGTAATGGCTATAATGTGTTGATGTTAGATTGGTCGGTGTAGTCATCTATATGATGATTATATTTAGTCATTTACCCCCCCCCACGTTAAAATACGTTAAGAGGTAGCATAATTATTAGCAATTTTCCAAAAACAAACTGTGTCTTCATGTATGGCTGATGCATTTGAGAGCTTCCAGCTGATTATCTGTAGGGGCATGCCTTTGGCATGTATGAGTATCAAGAGTATTTCATTCAACATGCCAAAGGCATGTCCCTACAAATGTAGAAGCTTTGGTTATCAGCCTTAAAAGACCCAGAGGCGAGAGGCTATGCCTCAGATTTTGGAGTCTATAAGCTTTATCTTCTCCTCAAGCGAAGCTATATCCTCCTTCAGGCGCGAAATCTTGCGTTGCATTTCGCGCACCATCTGGTCTCCGTTCTTTGACTTAGACGAAAGGAAGCCCATGTTGTTTTCATATGTATGCAGCTCGCTCCGGCGCGACTCGCATGCACGAGCCAGACGCTCACGCTCGCGATAGAGCTTGTCACTGTCGCTGATATTGCCGATCGATTCGGCAAAATTAGCCATGCGGGCTTGGGTGCCGCGTATGTCAAGCTCACGGTAGAGCTTATTGTTGAGCTCGCGGTAGGTGTCATAGATGCGGTCCTTATCCTTGAAAGGCACATGGCCTATCGCGGGCCACTCAGCCTGCACCTCCTTGAAACGGGCTATCGCCTCTTCGCGCGGCATCTCGGTAGTGATGGCTTTAAGACGCTCTATAAGCTCAAGTTTTGCCTTAAGATTTGCCTGTTCGGCAGCACGTGTGTTGCCCGTAGCTTTCTTCTTCTGTTCGAAGAAGTAGTCACAGGCATCGTGAAAGCGTTTCCATATGGCATCGCTGTGCTTCTTTGCCACAGCTCCGATAGTTTTCCATTCTTTTTGGAGAGCCACGAGTTCTTCGGAGGCTTTCTGCCACTCGGTGCTCTCTTTGAGAGCCTCGGCACGCTCTGCAAGCGCAGTCTTGCGGCGCAGGTTCTCAGCCAATTCATCCTTCATATCCTTGAAGAACTGAGCCTTGGCAGCAAAGAACTTGTCACAAGCCTCGCGGAAACGTGCGAAAAGCTGGTTGTTGACCTTTTTATTAGCAAATCCGAGCTTTTTCCACTCCTCCTGGGCAGCGATGACCGCCTTGGTCATCTCATCCCATGCGCTATAGTTTTTGTTGGCGGAGAAGTCCATGCCTTCGACACGCTCGCACAGGGCGGTCTTGGCTGTCTCGTTTTCCTGTTCGCGCGCCTTGCGTTCCTCAAAGTAGTCCTGGTAACGCTTGTTGATGACTCCCGAAGCGTCCTTGAACTTCGCCCAGATTTCCTCACGGAGGTCTTTGGCAACCGGCCCTATGACACGCCATTTGTCATGAAGAGTCTGCAAGGAGCGGAATGCAGCGACCACATCGGCAGCATCAGTCAGCTTTTCAGCCTCCTCGATGATCTGCTGCTTCTCGGCAAGGTTCTTCTTGAAATCATAGTCACGCAGCTCCATATTGATTTTGAGCTGGTCATAGAAACGCTCCACGGCATCCTGATATGCCTTCCATGTCTCAGCCATGGCTGACGGGGGGACATCCCCTATCTCCTTGAACTTTGCCTGGAGATCTTTGGCTGCCTGATAGTGACGGTTGACATTGTCGGCATCAGATGCCATGGCTATGATCTGGTCTATGATTTCCTTCTTGGCGGTCAGGTTACGCGCCTGTTGCTGCTCTATCTCGGCACGCATGGCGGCTTTCTTGTCCTTGATGACGTTCATCAGGGTTTTGAACTGCTCTTCCTGTGGATCTGCCTCAGGCACATAGGCTTCAGGCGCGCCACCCTCAGCGATAAACTTCTCGCGGGCAGCCCGCTGTGCGGCATTGTGCATGGCATAAAACTGCTGCTTCAGACGCGCAGCATCCTCCGGCATGATTTCTTCAGCCGGTTTGGCGGCAAGAGCCTCCAATGCAGCCACGACATCTGCGACAGATGCCGGGGCATCCTTGATATCAGCAGGCGATGTGGGTTCACACACAGCGGCAGGTGTCTCTACAGCAGTCTCTGAGGAAAGATTCAAGTTGCTCTCAGCACCCTCTACAGGGACGGTCTGAGGCTTTTCGGGCAGTTCCATAAACGAATGTTAGTGATAATTAATAGAATTTAGGGGCTGGCCAATGGCCTTATATGCAATATACAAAATCCAAAATTAATATTTTTTTTGCAAATCACCATAATAATTGGCTTTTTTTGTATATTTGACTTCGCTAACTTTACCGAAAACATCCCTTAGCATGGGGCAGGAATAGCAATGTAGGGACGCGGCGTGCCGCGTCATCAGACGCTCACCCCATCGCCTGAGACGATGACGCGGCACGCCGCGTCCCTACGAGCAAGTCAAACATCAAGACGCTACATCATACAATATACCTTCATGGCTCAATATATAGTATCAGCACGTAAATACCGCCCATCGACATTCGCGAGCGTCGTGGGGCAGAAAGCCCTCGCCACGACACTCAAGAATGCTGTCAAGACACAGAGGCTGGCACACAGCTACCTCTTCTGCGGACCGCGCGGCGTAGGCAAGACATCCTGCGCCCGCATATTCGCCAAAACCATCAACTGCGAGCATCCCACAGCCGACGGCGAAGCCTGCAACGAATGCGCATCATGCCGTGCATTCAACGAAGGCACTTCCATGAACATCATGGAGCTCGATGCTGCCAGCAACAACGGTGTGGATGCAATGCGTGACCTCGTGGACATGACGCGCAACCCGCCATCCATGGGACGCTACCGCGTATTCATCATCGACGAGGTGCACATGCTGTCGTCAGCAGCCTTCAATGCGTTCCTGAAAACCCTTGAAGAGCCTCCGAGCTATGTCATATTCATCCTCGCCACCACCGAGAAGCAGAAGATCATACCCACGATACTCTCGCGATGCCAGATCTACGACTTCTCGCGCATCACCATCCAGGACATGATAGACCACCTGTCATACGTGGCTGCGCAAGAGGGTATGACCGCCGAGACCACAGCCCTCAATGTCATAGCCCGTCAGGCTGACGGCGCAATGCGTGATGCCCTGTCGATATTTGACCAGGTGGCAGCGCGCTCAATGGGCAACATCACCTACGCATCGACCATCGAGAGCCTCAACGTGCTCGACAACAGCTATTACTCGCGTCTGCTCGAAGCATTCCTCTCAGGCGATGTGCTGAAATCGTGGGAAATCTACAAGGAGATACGCGACAAGGGCTTTGACTCCCATTTCTTCATCAACGGCTTGTCGTCATATTTCAGAGACCTGATGGTGGCGCAGAGTCCAGAGACGCTCTACATGATAGAGGCAGGCGACGATGTGCGCCAGCAACTCGCCGCTGAAGCGGCAAAATGCTCGCCCCAGATGATCTACCGCGCCATGAGCCTCCTCAATGACGCAGACCTCAACTACCGCACCGCAGCCAACAAGCAATTCCTCACCGAGCTGACACTCGCCAAGATATGCCAACTATCAAGCCCCTCCCCAAGTGAAGACAGCCAAGGAGAGGGGCAGCAACTGCGCCCGATAGCTGTCAGCAATGCCACGACACCGGCACCGGCAGACACGCCACACCACGCCCCTATAACCCAGACGAACGAACCTGTAGGGACGTACCGTGGTACGTCCGCACCCCCTCCTGTAGGGTCGCGACCTGTCGCGACCGCACCGACTCCGACACCAACACCTCCTCCCAAGGGTGCGGACATGCCATGGCATGTCCCTACAAGCTCTCCGCGTCCCACAAGCATACTTGGCGGCATCGGTGCTCCGCGAATCAACAAGCAGCCTACGACACAGCAGCCGCAGGCAGCCCCGACACAAAACGGCACATCTAACCGCACTGCAACATACGATGAGACCGCCCTGATAGCGGCATGGGACAAGTATATGGCGGAGCATCCTACCGAAACCATCCTCGTACACACCATGCGCGCATGCCGACCGCAACGCGCCGAGGGCGACCGATGGACTGTATCGGTGGAAAACGCCGCCCAGCTCGACAAACTGACACTCGCGCTGCCCTCGCTCATCCCTTCACTGCGTAACGCCCTCAACAATGACAATGTGACCATCGACGTGTCAGTCAACGAGGGAGAGCCATCGCCCGAAGCATGGAATGAACGCGAGATACTTGACCATATGGTCGAAAACATACCCGACATGCGCAATTTCATCTCGGAATTCCGATTGACAGTCAGATAAAAAGCGCATATTGTGCACAGTCGTTTGTAACAAATTCGTAACTTTGCAGAATACACATGACCACGACACGCATATTATTATTGATTCCGGCAATATTGGCATGCCTCTGCATGGGCGCTTGCTCCGGGTGCTCTACGCAGCGCACGACTGCCTCCGGGACATCCACGCCAGCATCCCATACTGCACCAACGGTGGATATCCCTGCCTTTGATGCCGATTCAGCTTACGCATATGTAAGCCGACAGGTCGCCATGGGTCCGCGTGTCAACAACACCGCCGCCCACCGCCGCTGCGAGCAGTGGCTCGTGGAGTCGATGCGGCAATTCGGCGCAGACTCTGTCATCGAGCAGCGTGGCGTGGTGCATGACCATGCAGGGCGCGCCCTCGACATCAACAATATAATAGCACGCTTCAACCCTTCAGCCACGAAGCGGATACTCCTGCTGGCTCATTATGACACCCGACCCATTGCCGACCAAGACCCCGACCCTGCCAAGCGTGACAAGCCTGTTCCGGGCGCCAACGACGGCGCAAGCGGAGTAGGCGTACTGCTTGAGGCCGCCCGTCAGCTCGGTCAAAAAGCCGCCCCCGTAGGAGTAGACATATTGCTGACCGATGCTGAAGACTGCGGTACCGATGAGGGTCCCGACTCGGAACTGACATGGGCTCTCGGCACACAATATTTCATGGAGCACCTGCCCTATGCGTCCACGGCTGAGATGCCAGCCTACGCCATACTCCTTGACATGGTAGGCGGCACAGGCGCTACATTCAAGCGCGAATACTTTTCACAGAGATTCGCGCCCGAAATCAATGCCAAGGTATGGAATGCAGCCAATGAGGCAGGGCTTTCAGCCCGTTTCAAGAGCGGACAGGGACCCGGAGTGGTGGATGACCACGTATTCGTCAACCGCGGAGGCATACCTGCCATCGATATAATCGAGTGCGAAAACGCCGAGACCGGCTCATTCCCCCCATACTGGCACACCCTTGCCGATGACATGCCCATCATCGACCGCTCAACACTCGGCGACGTCGGCACAGTGCTGATGCGCATCATATACACCGAAACAGCTCCGGCTGCCACATCACAGCAGCCGTGACTCACATATCATAAAAGACTATGGATATAAACAAACGACAAGACGAGATAATCGAAGAATTCAGCGACTTTGACGACTGGATGGACCGATACAGCCTCCTCATAGACCTCGGCAACCAGCTCGAGCCTATGGACGAAAAGCTCAAGACCCCCGACCGCCTGATTGAAGGATGCCAGAGCCGCGTGTGGCTTGATGCCACCATGGACGACTCGGGACACATCCACTTCACCGCCGACAGTGACGCCATGATAGTCAAAGGCATCATAGCCCTGCTGACCCAGGTACTCCAGGGTGCCACGCCTGACGAAATCCTTGACAACCCCCTCTATTTCATCGACAAGATAGGGCTGTCGCAGCATCTCAGCCCTACGCGCTCCAATGGACTCCTCTCCATGGTCAAGCAAATAAAGATGTATGCCCTCGCTTTCAAGGCAAAGCAGCAGCAATCACATTGATACATCAAACCTTAACTTCATAAACCATAAGAAAATCTGCTATGTTTAAAAACCAGCCCCCAGGACTAATCCCTGCCGCCCTGAGCAACATGGGCGAGCGTTTCGGATACTACATCATGAACGCGGTGCTCGTGCTGTTTCTGTGCTCTAAGTTCGGACTCCCCGAGGAGCAGAGCACACTGATCTACTCGTTTTTCTATGCCGGCATCTACGTGCTCAGTCTCGTAGGCGGTATCATCGCCGACCGCACTCAGAATTACAAAGGAACCATCATCTCGGGTCTCGTCGTGATGACTTTCGGCTACGTGGTGCTTGCCGTACCCATCCTCGCCACCCCAGCCAACCACACATGGCTGCTGACGCTGACATGCGTAGCCCTGTTCCTGATAGCCTTTGGCAACGGACTCTTCAAAGGCAACCTCCAGGCAATCGTCGGACAGCTCTACGACAATCCCAAGTACGCCGCCCAGCGTGACTCCGGCTTCCAGATATTCTACGTATTCATCAACATCGGCGGTCTCATAGCCCCGTTTGTAGCCCCCATGCTCCGCAGCTGGTGGCTCGGTGTGCATGATCTCAAGTACAATGCAGACCTCCCGGCTCTCTGTCACCAGTATCTGAGCGTCACCAACCCGATGACCGATGAGAACATGAACAACCTCTACACCCTCATCACCGACAATATCGGCACTCAGGCAGCTGACGTGCAGGCATTCTGCACCCAGTATCTCGAGGTGTTCAACACCGGCATCCACTACTCGTTCATAGCATCGGTGGCAGCCATGCTCATCTCTCTGTTCATCTTCATCGCCACCAAAAAGGGTCTTCCCTCTCCAGCCCGCAAAGCCAAGACCGAGACTGTCAGCTACACCGCCGAGGAGCGTCGCGCCATGGCAAAGGAAATCAAGCAGCGCATGTATGCCCTCTTCGCGGTGCTCGGCATTGTGATCTTCTTCTGGTTCTCGTTCCACCAGAACGGCACCTCCCTATCGCTCTTTGCCCGCGACTTCGTCAACACCGACACAATAGCCCCTGAAATATGGCAGGCTGTCAACCCCTTCTTCGTCATCGTGCTCACCCCGGTGATCATGTGGCTTTTCGCATCGCTGTCGCGCCGCGGACGTGAGATTTCCACACCTCGCAAGATAGCCATAGGCATGGGGCTTGCAGGTATAGCATACCTGTTCCTTGCCGTATTCTCCTATATCGAGGGTTATCCTTCGGCATCGGAATTCAGCACCTATGCCCCAGCAGTCAAGGACGCTCTCCGCACAGGCCCCTGGGTGCTCATCCTCCTCTACTTCTTCCTGACCGTGGCAGAGCTGTTTATCTCTCCGCTCGGACTATCGTTTGTCAGCAAGGTAGCGCCCAAGCATATGCAGGGCCTCTGCCAGGGCTTGTGGCTCGGTGCAACCGCCGTGGGCAACCTGCTTCTCTGGATAGGTCCGCTGATGTATAACAAGTGGCCCATATGGGAAGCATGGGGCGTATTCTTCGCCGTGTGCATCGTCTCGATGGGCGTGATGTTCGGCATGGTTTCATGGCTTGAACGCGTCACTGACGAAAAAGCGTGATTTTTTCAAAAAAAAATCGCATGTCTCGTGAACTTTTCCGAAACACACTTGTTATATCTATAGAAGTCCGCAGAAATACCAATCCTGCGGGCTTACCCTGATTTAGATATTTTCCCCAATTCAATACAATCTCGGTGGTCGGAGGCTGTGAAGCTCCCGACCACTATCTTTATATATGTGTATTTTGGATTCGTGCGCGTGGCTTGCCACGGCGCTGCTGAAATCTAATTGACCTGCTGGCGGTACTCTACCGGGGTTGCTCCGGTGAGCTTCTTGAACCAGCGGCTGAAATGCTGGGGATAAGGGAAGCCCAGCCCGTAGGAAATCTCGCTGATGGACTCGCGGCTGCCGATGATGCGGTCCTTTGCCACATCCACCATCTTCTGCTGTATGTGTTTAAGTGCGGACATCCCGGTCTCCTTGCGAAGAAGGTCGCTGAGATAATTGGCTGACATGCACAGCCGGTCAGCGCAATATTGCACCGATGGAGAGCCGTGCTCAGAGGGCGCATCCGACTCGAAATAGCTGTCAAGCAACGCTTCAAACCGCGCCATCACGTCACTGTTGGCATTCTCACGTGTGATGAACTGGCGGTCGTAATACCGCACACAGTAGTCCAGCAGCAGTTTGATCTTATCGGTGATAAGCGACTTGCTATGCTTGTCAATCGGATGCAGAAGCTCGGATTTGAGCTGCGTCATACACTCAGTGACGGTGGTGCGCTCCTGCTCCGACAGGTGCAGAGCCTCATTGGCATCATAGGAGAAATACGAATAATCCTTGATGGCACGTGCCAGGTGCGTACCGCGCAGAAACTCCGGATGGAAAGCCACAATCCACCCGGCAGGCTGATGCAACTGCCCGTCGTCAGCTGACCCGATGACCTGCCCAGGCGCGATGAAGAGCATCGTACCGCGCTGATAGTCATACACGCTGCGCCCGTACCTCACCGTGCCGCAGTCAAGATCCTTGAGTATTATGGCATATAATCCTAAGAACTTACGCCCATATCTAATCGGACTCGCCTCGCGGCAATCAATCACTGTCACCAAAGGGTGCAAAGTCTCCACACCTAAGCAATCGTTATACTCCTGTACGCTGTCTATCTTCTTGATTTCGTCCATAAAGCAAAGTTAATCCTTTTCCACAAACCACCCACAGCCACCGATAAAATTGGTAATTATATCCGCATTTTTGATAAGCCATCCCATATTCTAAAACATTATCTTTGCAACAAACACCCTCTCATTATGAAAAAGCTACTATATCTGATTTTATTCGCATCCACCATCAATCCTACCACAACTATGGCACAGCAGAAGATAACACAGACCGCCGGACGCACAGTCCTCGGCGATTTCGCGCCGAAATTTGCCGCCCTCAATGACGATGTACTATTCGGAGAAGCCGTATGGAACGACTCAACACTCTCTCTGCACGACCACAGCATGGCCACCATCTCCATCCTCCTCGGCAAGGGGCTCATAGACTCCTCATTCCGTTCCCACCTCGAGATGGGCAAGAAACACGGCATCACGCGCAAGGAGATTGCCGCGCTGCTGACCCAGGCAGCCTTCTATGCCGGCTGGCCCAACGCGTGGGCAGGATTCCGCATAGCCAAGGAAGTATGGGCAGACACCGCCGACACCGCCACCGAGAAGGAACGCTTCCAGCAAGAGATGATATTCCCCATCGGCGAACCCAATACGGCATATGCCGAGTATTTCCAGGGCAACAGCTATATTACCCGCGTGTCAGATACACAGATTCCGTTTGCCAACGTCACATTCGAGCCACGCTGCCGCAACAACTGGCACATACACCACGCCACCAAAGGCGGAGGTCAGATGCTCGTGGGCATAGCCGGACGTGGCTGGTATCAGGAAGAGGGCAAGCCTGCCGTTGAAATCCTTCCCGGCACAGTCATCCACATTCCAGCCAACACCAAGCACTGGCACGGAGCCGCAGCCGACAGCTGGTTTGCACACCTCGCTTTCGAAGTCCCAGGCGAAAACTCCTCCAACGAGTGGCTCGAGCCCGTCACCGATGCCGAGTACGATAAACTGAAATAAGCATCAGATCCATCGGCTTTTATAAGACTTATAAGATTTATAAGTCTCATATAAGCACATATAAAAGGAAACGCGACCGCTGCTTGCGCAACGACCGCGTTTCCGCTCAAGTGTCCGAGATGAGATTCGAACTCACACAGCCTAATGGCCACTACCCCCTCAAAGTAGCGTGTCTACCAATTCCACCACCCGGACATTTATGGGTAAAGATGAATAAAACCTGTCAGCTTCTGACGGCAACCGTCAGACCTACGACTCTACAGGATGATTGCTTTGGCGGGAGCGCAAGGTGTTAAAAAGGGAAATTGGAGCGAAAAACGGGACTCGAACCCGCGACCCCAACCTTGGCAAGGTTGTGCTCTACCAACTGAGCTATTTTCGCATACATGCGCTTCAGCACAGAGGGGCTGTAGATGCCGTGGTGGCTTGACCGGCAAGCCTGCTGAATGTCATTGTTCTCTTTGAGAGCGAAAAACGGGACTCGAACCCGCGACCCCAACCTTGGCAAGGTTGTGCTCTACCAACTGAGCTATTTTCGCAAGCGTTTTTCTTAATTGCTCTGCAAAGGTAGGAGCTTTTTGCGACATCTCCAAATTTTTCCGCAATTTTCTTCAAAAATTTCACAAAAACAGCGTTACAGGCACCTCCAGCGAGTTTTCGGCGATGTGTAGGGACATGCCGTGGCACTAACCTTTACCCACAAATGGGAGCCATTTATGGCTCCCATTTGTTATATTCAGTC